>SAMEA104315433__coassemble_18612_pt1 | contig 1605 bp, 1 predicted proteins | sample SAMEA104315433__metabat2_low_PE_036 | metagenome-assembled genome bin SAMEA104315433 (sample SAMEA104315433) | gut metagenome | biome: Monkey gut; feature: monkey-associated habitat; material: faeces | place: China | collected 2013 | reverse complement strand
ATTTAATAAAATTATGTGTAAACAAGAATAATAAAGTTATCTGCTTACATTGATTGTCATAATCAAATATATCACTCATGTAATTGTCCTACAAGATAAATTTAATTGAATTAAGAATGTTTAAGGACAATGGAATGAGTGATATATTTTTAATTATTCAGTTTTGTCCGATCTATTTTTGGAATTAAACCCGAGCTTTTCAATTTCATCATCTGTCAGTTCCCAATACCCTCTAAACTTTCTAGATGCTATCTTATGGTTATATGTTTCACATATTGTTGCTAAACATATATTTGCTTGTCTTTCGCTATTTAAACTTATTCTTTTTCTTAGTTCTCTTTTAATTGAGGCATTGAAATTTTCTATAGAGTTAGATGTATAGATTGCTTTTCTGATACATTTAGGAAAGTCATAGAATGCTAGTATGTTTTCACTAAGATTCATATAATTTCTAAAGCTAGGATACGTTCTTTGCCATTTATCAACGAAAGCTTTAAGAGCTTCATAACCGCTTTGGTAATTTTCTGCAGTATATACTTTCTTAAAATCTTCTTGTGCTTTTTGTCTATCTTTTGGTCTTACTTTTTGATAGACGTTTCTAGAAAGATGAACGCAGCATCTTTGTTGCTTTGCTTTAGGAAAGTGTTTAGCTATAGCTTCTGGCATTCCTTGAAGATCGTCAGTTATAAAGAGTAATGGCGAACCTATGCCTCTTTCTTTTAAATTAGCAAGAACCTCGTTCCATGAATATGCTCCTTCGTTTGGAACAATCCAATAGCCAAGAATAACTCTTTTCCCATCTGCGGTAATTCCCATTGCAACCTCAACACATTCTCTTTCATAGGAATCTCCGAAAACACCTTTTTCATCCGCTTCTAATGTAAATGGAGACTTTCTTCTATACGAAACATAAGTTCCATCTAAATAAACAAAAATGCATTTAGGAAGAGGCCTTTTGTTAAACTGTTCAGCTTTATTAGATAAATTACCTGCAATTTTTGCAACTGTAGCTTCTGAAATAGATCCTTTGCATGTTTCCATAAGAACTTCTTTTACATCAGAGCAGGAAAGACCCTTTGAATAAAGAGTCATTGCAAGGTCATCAAGAGCAGAAATTCTTCTTTGATAGTCATTGAGAATTTGTGTCTGATAATGATTAAGTCTATCCCTTGAAAGCCTTAAATCTAAAATACCATATGGTGAAAGAAGTTTTCTTTGATAGCTACCATTTTTATAATCTTTCTCTGATGAATTAAGAATACTTTGAAAGGCTTCTTCAAATTCAGCATCTAAAAGCTGGTTAACAGCTTCTTCTATGCTACTTCTAATAAGTTCGTTGATATCATTAACGGTTCCTGAAATTAGATCAAAAAGTAAGTTTTGTTTGTTAGAAAGAATGATTTTTTTAAGTTGGTTTGGTAAAATAGGCATATGTGATTCTCCTTTTAGTGTTTGTGGACAAAACAATTAAAGCGGAATCACTTTTTATTTGCAAGACTTTTTAAGATGTATTTCTTTTTCTTTCGCTAGCTCAATCAAAAGAAATACATCTTATTTACTTAACAAACATATAATATTCTTTTACACATACTTTTATTTAGTTCC
>SAMEA104315433__coassemble_3592_pt1 | contig 5127 bp, 2 predicted proteins | sample SAMEA104315433__metabat2_low_PE_036 | metagenome-assembled genome bin SAMEA104315433 (sample SAMEA104315433) | gut metagenome | biome: Monkey gut; feature: monkey-associated habitat; material: faeces | place: China | collected 2013 | reverse complement strand
CTTACTGATAAAGGATCTTTGATTACTTCGGATCTTCTTAGTGATAACGAACAAGTGATTGACATACGCACTAGGAGAGTTATCTGGGTCGGCTATGGCAAGTCTGTAGCCCAAGTCAGTGACTTCCTTGAGAAGTGCGGAACTGAAGGCTGTAAGCAATTAAAAGCTGTCGCTATGGATCAAAATGCAGGCTTTGCTAAATGTGTTGAAAAGTACTGTCCTAATGCCAAGGTTGTGTATGATCAATTTCACTTGATTTCTAACTTTGGAAGAATGGTCATAAGTGCCATCAGAATTAGGCTTTCTAACCAATGCGAGGAAAATGGTAATAAAGATGCTGTTTCACTTCTTAAAGACTCTAGCTCCCTTATCCTTACACGTAATTCAAGACTTCCTGATAATAGGCGTACAAAGCTTGATGACATACTAAAATTCTACACTGACTTAAACAAGGCTAATGAGCTTAAAGAGCTACTTCCTGAGATATTCCAATCAACTTCTAAAGAAGAAGCTGAGAAGCTTTGGTCTGCATTGTACAAATTGGCTTCGGAATCAAATGGAGAAGAAATCACCAAGTTTGCTGAAACTCAAAATGAAAACTACAAGGATGGTATTACCAATGCTGGCATATACCATATTGGTACAAGTGTTTTAGAAGGAATCAATAACAAAATCAAAGTCATTAAACGTGTAGCCTTTGGATTCCGTGATTTTGACTACTTCTTCCTTAGAATTATGGATGCTTTCAGAGGCAGTCGGCTTTTGCTTAAATTAAAAAGCACTGATGAATATTGTTATATTCTTTTCAGTGCTTTCAACAAATTTGCGGAAGAACCTTTTTAAATCGGACTTTTGATGTTCGCAGATTGCTATGTCATAAAAAACTTACAAAATCTGCGTTACTTTCTAAAAAGATCAACTGTCGAAGATCCGCATGCTTTACCTCCACCTATGAAGTTTATCAAATATACTATTATTCATTTTATATTTTTGATAAGAAAGTAGTTAGATAACTCAACTTTTGCATTTCAAAAATTGAGTTAAAACGTTAAATATAAGCGGTCCAGCACCGACTTTGCTCTTTAAAATATGATTTTTGATTACGGCAAACAAATGAAGCCGATCGTTATCACAAAATTGTTTGTTAATCATATACTGTAGTTAACCCGTAACGTTAAGCTGCAAGATTATATTAACTTGTTTGGCTTCAATTGAACCGATAAATTATGTGATGTTGATATGTTCAATTTGTTTGCCTTAATGTGAGTTTATTAACCATATAAAGATTATAATATAACTCACTAAATAAATTTACAATAACCAAGTCTTGGTTTGGGTGATTTTTATCAAATTCTATAGTTTTCGAACAATTTCCTAATTAGCTGTGTTAAAAGTCTCATACCACAAAGCAATTATGATGACGTCTGGATTGATTATTTTTAATCTTCTTTTTAAAAGATCAAAATTGCTAATTTCTTTGCATTTGTCACTGTATCTCATTCTATACACGTCAGATGCAGATGTTGCAGCGAGTTTAGAAAGTGTTTCAACAAATGAATGTCCAAGTATTGCTATTTTAAACTGAGAATGCTTATTATTATGTAATAATCCATTTCCCCAGCATTTTTCCTCATGATAGGTTATATCTGTAGAGTATTTATCACTAAGCGAGAAAAAAGGGTATTTCTGTGGCACTGTGTATAACAGTTTTTTATTTCTTTTATTTTGACCAAAAACCGTTCCCCATATTTGACCATATAACATACCAACCGATTGTTTATCTTCAATAAATTCTCCTGACGCTAGTTGTAAATACTCACTAGGATATTTCTTATCAATTTTAAAAGATAAATTATGAGATTTAAATTCAGGTATGTTTGCGTTTAAATAGTCCATCACAACTTTATTTGCATATTCAGTTGCATGGTGCTCATCTGTAAAATATAGTAGATCATCGGGGTGCATTGTCTTTTCTTTCATAAAAATTGGTTTTAAATTTATTACATGCAAATTTGGAATATTAATCTTACTTATTTTTGATGTTGCATAATCAGAAAAAGGAAGTATTTGGGTTGGTGTATGTTTGAATATGAGAACTTTTTCTGGGTATATTTCTGTTTTTACAGGGTAGACCAATACATAAACAGGCTTTGTAGTTGATGTTGCAATTTTCTTAATGTACTCGACATTTACATAAGATGAATTTTTTTGTTTAAAATCACCAATTTCTTCTTTTTCTAAAAAGCACCAACTATTTTTCTTTTGACAAAAGCTGTAATTACCTGCATAAACAAAGTTATTAAAATGTACAGCCAAATTCTTTTGAAGAGAGACGAGTTCATTTCTCATCCCAAATCGATCATTAAAGTACGACTCAAATTGTTTGCTCCACTTCAAATTAATTGGATGCATCCATACATTAGTAAACAGTGCCTCATAATTTGAAGCCATCCTGTTTTCATTTGAAATTTCTAAATTCAGTCTTGCATCAAAATAAACCATAGGAATAAGTGCAGTAATAAAAACAAACGTTACAAATACAAGGTCGGATATGTTTGCATTCTGTTCTCGCTTTTTGTTAAGAATAAAACAAATAATGCAGTAAAAAAAACTACTACTCAAAATAAGAACAATTACAGTTCCCAAATTGGCAATATGAGCAATAGAAGGACTAATTCCTAAATCTGAATTTACATAAAATTTCGCTTTATTATGTCTTACTTTTATGTCAAAACTGCTAGATATACTCTCTTTGCATTTATTTGATAAGCATTTTTCAACTTTACTATTGCCAAGAGTTTGCTCTACTTCATAGAGACTTTCTATCAAAAATCGATTAACTTTAGGTTGCTCTACGGAAATAGAAATTTCATTCTTAGCGATTCCTTGATATTTTATCACTAGACAAAACTTATTTAGATTATAAGAAGGTCTATTATACGTAGTATATTTAATTTCTGTATATCTATCAGAAAGTAGATATATAGGTTTTAGAGGCAAAGATTCATCGTCATTTTCTGTGTTAATATCTTTATTTTCTTCATCAGTATACAGTACATAATATTTATATTGTCCTGACACTGATGGCTTTACCATAAATGAGAAGGTAAATCTTGAATCCGAAAGGTAACCTTTCATTAGAAAAACAATGCAAAATCCAAGCAGAATTGAAGTAACTACAATTACAGTTTTCTTTAATGTAATAGATAACATTTTAAAACCTAAAGTATATGAAAGGGTTATAGGTTGATCCTGCTACATATGCAGAACTTAGGATTAAAAGTACATAACAAATGATATTAGTACCCCAAGAAACGATGACAAATTTATCAGACATTACTAGTAAATTTTTGGCAATTGGAAAACAGAATAACAAAGCTATAGGCAATGTAATGAATTCTAGAGTATCCATGTAGTAAACTAGATTATAAACATTGTGAGAATGAGGTATTAATCCAAACATATTGGCTACATATGTGAATGCATATGACATATCAGGAGATCTGAATAAAACCCAACCAATTACAAATACTAATATGCAGTAAAAATGTAGAATAAAACTTCTAAAAAATGATCTTCTTGTGTTATCTTTATTTATGTTGAATACTTTTTCCACTATTACAAAAAGTCCATTCCATGCTCCCCAAATAATAAAATTCCATGCTGCTCCGTGCCAAAAACCTGTAGCTAAAAATACTATTCCTAGATTTACAAAGGTTCTGAATTTGCCCTTTTTATTTCCACCAATTGGTATGTACAGATATTGTTTAAACCATGACGATAGTGAAATATGCCATCTTCTCCAAAATTCTGATATGGATTTTGATATATATGGATAGTTGAAATTTTCAGGAAATATAAAACCAAATATTGCTCCTAGACCGATTGCCATATCTGAGTATCCGGAGAAGTCAAAATAAATTTGTATTGTGTAGGAAATTGCGCCAAGCCATGCGATACCAGGAGAAAAAGAATCTGCATTTTGAGAGAATATCTTATCTGCAACTTGCCCAAAAACATTTGCAATAAGCATCTTTTTGGAAAGTCCAATGATAAATCTTTTAATACCGTAACTGATTGTATTAAAAGAAACTTTGCGTTCGTCAATTTGTGAGGATAATTCGTGGTATTTTACGATAGGTCCTGCGATGAGTTGTGGAAACAGTGAAATATATAGGGCTAATTTAAATATGTTCTTCTGTGCTACCCCCCCCCTGTAAGTATCTATTATATAAGAAATTGATTGGAATGTATAAAAAGAAATGCCTATTGGCATAAGTACTCTTACAAAATTGGCATTAGTATGAAATAGCTCATTTATATTTTCTATGAAGAAATTGAAATACTTAAAGTAGCAGAGGATGCCTAGATTAATTATTAGCGACAATACTAATAGGTTAACTTTACTTTGCTTAGAAAGATAGTTGAGAATTTTACTTTTTCTTTGAATATTGCGAGTTTCATTTAGTCTAGCCTTTTCAATAAATATTGCCAAAACATAGTTTGAGAGAATTGTCAATAACATGATAGCCAGGTACTTCGGTTCTCCCCAAGCGTAAAAAACTAAACTTGACAATAAAAGTACATAATTACGAATTTCTTTTCTAACAAGCAAGTATATTATAGCCACTGTAGGAAGAAAAACATAAATAAAAATCATTGAAGAAAATAACATAGAAAACTAAATTTGGATAAAACTAACTGATGATCTAAAAAAAGTATACGACAACCAAATAGAGCCGATCAATTTCACATAAATTGATTGCTCGTTTGTTGTCAAAATAGTTAATCAGATCCTGAAGCTAAGCCTTACAGGATACTCTTTAAAAATCAGTGAATTTATATATATTCTGAAAGGAAATTTGTCAGAGCTGCAATAGGAATAAGCACTGTGTATCTCAACAGCGCCTGTATTGATGTTATGTAAGAGTTAACTCTCTACAGGAGGCGTTTCTAGATATTTAAACAGGTAATCCAAAGCTAAAATAGGATTTCCCTTTAAGGTAGATATAACATCACTGTAAGACTCAAGCTTAGCTCTCTTAGCTGTTTCTTTATTGCGGTGTTTAACACCAGTGTGTTTAGATAAATCCTGTCTTGCAAAAGATAGGATGTTATAAGCCATAG
>SAMEA104315433__coassemble_1518_pt1 | contig 8952 bp, 7 predicted proteins | sample SAMEA104315433__metabat2_low_PE_036 | metagenome-assembled genome bin SAMEA104315433 (sample SAMEA104315433) | gut metagenome | biome: Monkey gut; feature: monkey-associated habitat; material: faeces | place: China | collected 2013 | reverse complement strand
CAATCTGAGCTTCGGTTACGTTATCTACAGTGCAGTTATTCTCATAGGATGCTGCCAACTTTAAATAATCAATGTAGTACTTTTTAATCTCGTCGCGGGTAAAACCTATCATCTGAGAATAGGCACTGTCATTAGTGATATCGTTGATATCAGAGCCAACTGAAAATATAGCTACATCTTTTAATCTGGTGACACCTGTAATTCCTAAGAACTTAATTGCCAACTTATCTTTGAGGTTGGCATAAAATCTTTTGATTTTTTCCTGAAATTGCTTATATAGAGTCTCATTATTGATGTTTGCTGTCATCTGACAGTCATACTCATCAATTAAGATCACTATTTGACGGTTCTCCAATCTTAATTGTTCTAAAAGATGGTCTATGGAGTCTTCAGCTTCTTCCTTCTCTTTATAGGTTGTGACTTTATTTAGTTCTGCAAACTCGGTGATTTTGGAATTAAGTTTGTTATTAAATTTCTCTATTGAATTTTTATCAAAATTTAAAAAATTCAGTCTTAATACAGGATAGGTAGGTTCTGTCCATTTATCGTAAATCCAAGTACCTTTAAAGTAAGGCTCTACACCTGTTTCAAATAAAGTTGCTATGGTATCTAAGGTAAGAGATTTACCAAAACGACGTGGACGGGAGATAAAAACTCTTTCAAGCTTTATCAGGTCTCTAATGTACTGTGTTTTATCTACATAAATGTAATTATTTAGATAAAAGTTTATAAATGAGCCTGTTGAGCTGATATCTTTCATATGTAATTATCTCCAAACCTTCTTCTAGATTATATATTGAAAAGCTCCTGTTTCCCCTTTATTAGTGACATTTTCTACAAATATCAGTTATTTTTCTGTCAAATTTCTCAAAAGATCTAACAATTGTTTTATCGTTACTAGTCCACAGTGCTCAGCTATTCGATCTTTTGGCTTATATTTGAATCAGTCAATTGCTCTCGTATCTTTTGACAATAGAACTTATCAATTCAAAAACTTACCCGTAATACTCTCTTTTGAGTTTTTAATATCATCAACAGTGCCTGTAGCTACAATCCTGCCGCCTGCAATACCGCCATAAGGCCCCATATCAATGATATAGTCAGCATTTCTTATCACATCAAGATCATGCTCAATTACTATGACTGTAGCACCACTCTCAATTAGAGTCTGGAAAACATCTAATAGTGTTGCTACATCCTGTGGATGTAAACCGATGGTAGGCTCATCAAAGACAAAGACAGAATCGTCCTGACTGTGACCTATTTCTGAGGCAAGTTTTAATCTTTGGGCTTCACCTCCTGATAAGCTTGGAGTTTGCTCTCCTAAGGTTAAATACCCCAAGCCTAGTGACTCTAGAATTTTTAGACGGGATGAAACTAGCTTTACATCTTTTAAAGCCTCAATAGCCTCTATTACATCCATATCCATAAGCTCTGGTAATGAATACTCTTTACCATCTCTGGCTTTGTAATGAATTTCATGAGCTTCATTAGAGTAACGTGAGCCGTGGCACTTAGTGCAAGGAATTTCAACATCAGGTAAAAACTGCACATCAAGGGTGATTTCACCTGTACCATCACAGACTGGACAGCGCAGTTTACCTGTATTGTATGAAAAGTCGCCTGCCTTATAGCCTTTCTCTTTAGCTTCTTTGGATTTAGCAAAGAGCTTTCTTAACTCATCATGAACATTTGCATAAGTGGCTACAGTAGAGCGTACATTGATACCAATAGGTGTTGCATCAATGAGCTTTATCTGTGATATACCCTCACATTTAACCTCTTTTATATGCTCTGGCAGCTTGGTGTTATTGATAGAAGCTGTAAGTGCTGGAATTAAGCTTTCCAACACCAAGGTAGTTTTACCAGATCCTGAAACACCGGTGACAACTGTTAATCTGCCTTTTGGTATCTGTACAGCTAAAGCTTTTACAGTATGAATTGGAGCTGTCTTTAAATAGATAGTTCCCTTTTCAAAGAGCTTAGCTATTAAATTACTGTGAGTTTCTTCTAAAGTAGAACTCTCATGAGATTCGTTTACTTTAGCATCTTTATCTTTGTTTTCACTGTTAGCGCTAATAACAGGTCTTCTGCGTGTTTTATAATCACCTTTTAAATAAGGACCTATTACTGATTTGTCGTTTTTCTCAATATCCAGGACACTACCTTTTGCTAGAACATGCCCGCCTTTAGCTCCTGCTACAGGTCCCATTTCAATGATGCAGTCACTTTCTTTTAGAATTTGGGTATCATGATCGACTAAGAGTACGGAGTTACCATCAGAAATGAGATCATGCATTACATCATTAAGACCTTTAATGTTCTGAGGATGCAGTCCAATTGAAGGTTCATCCAGAACATATAACACTCCTGTAGTGCGGTTGCGCACTGCACGAGCTAGCTGCATGCGCTGTCTTTCACCTGTAGATAAGGTTGAAGAAGCTCTATCCAAGGTAAGATAGCCTAATCCAAGATCAACTAATCTTCTGGCGACTTCTAAAAAGGACTGACAGATACTCTCTGCCATTTTGTGCATTTCTTGAGGTAATGAAGATGGGACATCCTTTACCCATAAGATGACATCATCTAAGGTCATCGAGCAGACCTCATCTAAACTCATGCCTTTAATTTTAGGAGCTCTGGCTCTGTCGTTTAATCTGGTACCATGACATTTTGGACAGATATCTTCACGTAAGAACTTTTCAACTCTCTTCATACCCTTTTCGTCTTTTACCTTAGATAAGGCATTTAAGACTGTGTATTTGGCATTAAAGTAGGTAAAATCCATCTCACCTGAGGCACCGTTAGTCTTATTCTGATAGACCATATGCTTTTTAATGGCAGGGCCATTAAAAACAATATCGCGCTCTTTTTGTGTAAGCTCTTTAAAAGGGACATCAGTTCTTACCCCAAGATCACGGGCGATATCCTTCATTAAAGACCACATCAGGGTCTGCCATGGCAGCACCGCACCTTCATCAATAGTTTTACTCTCATCAGGGACTAAGGTTGATTCATCTACAGTTCTTACAAAGCCTGTGCCTGAGCACTCAGGACATGCTCCCTGTGAATTAAAAGCAAGTTCTTCAGCTGATGGTGGATAGACTGCTTTATGACAATGTGGGCAAATGATTTCTTTTTCTGCTGCCACATTAAGTGTTGGCTCTAAATAATGACCACAGCTCTCACAGCGATGAGAAGCAAGACGTGAGAACATTAAACGCAATGAATTTAAAAGCTCAGTTCCTGTACCAAAGGTACTGCGAATACCAGGAACACCTGGTCTCTGGTGCAAAGCAAGCGCTGCCGGCACATATAAAACCTCATCAACATCAGCTTTAGCAGCTGAGGTCATACGACGACGGGTATAGGTTGATAATGAGTCTAAATAACGACGGGAACCTTCAGCATAGATGACTCCTAAGGCTAATGACGATTTACCTGAGCCAGAGACACCGGCAATACCCACGATCTGATGTAATGGAACATCGATATCAATGTTTTTAAGATTATGAACCCTGGCGCCTTTGATGACGATATTTTCAGGTTGCCCTTTATCTAAATGGTTATCTTCAATCATGGTAAAAGTCTGTCGTTATAAAAAGCTCGGTTATTTTTTTAGTAAAAGCATAGCCTTTAGACTCTATCCTTAAGTTTTATCCTGAGCGAACTTTACCTAGGATGTCTATGCTGTTTCTAAATAATGCAGTGACTGTTCCTTGTCACCACGTTATCTTTTAGTCTGGTAGCGCATTTTAGTTTTGGCTAAGTAATGGCTTAGACCTTTTATGATGCCTTGAAATTTAAAGTAAATACCAGGTCTTTATATACCAAAAAGCGTCAACACCTTGCTAAAAATCACCTCAAGATTAAAACTCTACAAAAGCTTATGCGCTTTTAGAACTTAATTATAATATCCTCATCAAGCTTTTCTAGCTCTAAACGATTTAACTTTGTATTAGGACTAGATGTAGTAGCAAGTTCTGCATTAGAACCGTCGTTTTTGAGTCCCTGTAAAAAGGCTAAGGCTTCTTTTTCAGCAGAAGTCAAAAACTCTACTTTTACCTCAGTACTCTTATCCTCATGGACCATACTCTCTGTATGAGAGGTTCTCTCTAATACGGCTTTATCCATGAGCAGAGAGGTAACAGAGCATTGCGAGTTTTCACGGAACTCACATAACATCTCAAAGCCCCATGAGTCTAAATCGCCCCAGTAAAAGATCTGCTTTTTATGTTTTAACCAGGATGCTTTTGACCATGACAAGTTTCTGCCACAGCCAAAGATAACTGAGGTGTTCTTTAATTTTGGTAGCATCAGTCCTGATTGAACATTCTCTACTACGATTTTGAGAACTCTCTAATTTCTCATCAGAGTTTTGATGTTTTTGTTCTTGCTTAAAGCTGTTCTTTAAGGCATCAGAGTTTGCCTTATTTTATGACCTGTCTTTTCAAGACTGTTGATTAGCGCATCGATATTATCATTTACAAAGTCAGACATGGTTATACTCCACTATTTCTTACAAGCTGACTTGTAAGCACAATCTTTGGTAATTTTACTTTTAATTCTTTAAAGCCGTTTTGAGCAGGAACCTTTACAATGATTTCTTCAGATTCATTAACCTCGGCTTTATTCATTTCCCTTGCTACTCGTACAAAGGCTACAATTTCCTCAAGACCATAACGTAAATTTACTTTCTTGATGATCTCACCAACGCTCATTTGAGAGGTCTTGCCAATTAGAGAGCGAATGGTAGCTCTTACATCAGACAGTCTTACAGTATCTAACTGTTTTAAGATATCAGAGCTGATAGTATTAGAATTCTCATGCTCTTCTAGTGAACCTAGTGTTACTTCCTTATCAGGTACCTTTAAAGCCTGACCTATGGATTCTACTGATGAAACCTTTACGCCTGCTTTATCTAAGCTTAAATTCATTTCCTTAGTATAGAGATTGAAATCCTGATTTTTAAACTTCACAGCCTCTTGTTCTAGTTTTGAGATTAAAGAAGTTACAATCTGATTTTCTCGATAATCAGCACTCTCAAGATAAGATCTTAAGTTCTCATCAATTCTGTTTCTGATTTTTCGAACTCTGTCGCACTCGGTTACTAAAACTTCTATTAAAGAGTGCAGAAAGTTCTGTTGCTTTTTATCAAGATACTGAGCAATAGGTTTTGAGAGGATAAAGTCAATTTGCTTCTTGAAGTTCTTATAAATGTTATCCTCACAGATAAGAGCAAAGAAGCCTTCATAAGCAGCTCCATACTCAGTTTTACGCTGGATGTTCTCCTGTTCTAGAACATCAGATAAGAGTTGCCCTTTAGTTTGAGAATCCTCAATCATCTGAACTCTGATCTTTCTTGCAATATCAACAGTTTCTTCTTCTAGTTTTCTAAAATCAGAAGGCAACCTGCTTGCCATATCATAAACAGCTTTGATTTTTTCCTGTTTTTGATATTCGTTAAGCTATGTAAACTTATTTTCACGGATACGGCGCTTTTCTGCTTGAAGTTCTTTAATTTTGGAATTTAATTCTCTAAGACTTAGCACCTTATTCTCAGGCTACCTGAATATAGAGTTTTTGAACTTCCTGTTGCAGGATTTCCAAATGAGTTGCAGATGTTGATACCACTTTGTTTTCTAATCTGTCACAAAAGTCAATTGCCTTTTGATCAGCATCAGTCATAAAAAGCTTATTATCAAGCTCTCTTAACTAGCCTCTGTCCATCCATTCACGCAGGTAATCCTTTGCTGACTGTTTTCTGTCTTCAGGAGACAGTTTGTTTACAAGATCATCTGAAAATTCCTTTAAATTGGCTCTTGCGTATTCATAGGGAACTTCACGATCTTTTGAGAAGATATTTTTAAGAAAAGATATAACAAAAGGTGCACTTTTAGCTCTTAAAAGTTTCCAGGTGTTATTGATTTCCAGAATAGAACTGTATTTTGAGAAATCAGAAATAAAATTCATTGATGTTTGATGCCGAAATTTAAGTTCTTGGTGATTTTGGTGACTTTACAACCTTGTAATAAAATTATTTTAGTAAATCATTATCAAAGATTAAATGTGAAAAACTTAAAAACTGATAATTTTAATTTCATTAAGACAGATTTGTATCAGCTGTACTGCATATAAAATCCAACTGTAATGATGATAAATAAAGCTGAAAGTAGTTTTAAGTCAGGCTCATGAAATCATGCAGTCAGACTTATCAACTGCATGATAGAACTGAATATTTTGAATATAAATTTAATGAATTGTATTGTTTTATATGTGTCTTTAGATCAGACCTTCTGTCTCATTAAAACCATAATAAAGATTTAATACCTGAACGGCCTGAGCTGATGCACCTTTGAGCAGGTTGTCAATACATGAGCAGATCACAATATAATTGTCTTTCATGGCAAAGCCGATATCACAGAATGGGAGGTACTGAACATCCTGTAACTTTGGCATTCCAGCCTTTACTCTTACCAAAGGCTTGCTGTCATAGCATGAATAGGCTTTAGCTACCTGCTCATAAGTTACACCGTCTTTTAACTTTGCGTTAATGGTGGCATGAATACCGCGCTTAAAATCACCAAGGTGCGGAGTAAAGATAACCTCTGTTCCCAGGTGTTCGGCAATCTCAGGCTGGTGACGGTGAGTAAATACACCATAGGCATTTAAACTTACCTCACAGAAAGAGTTTGTAAGCTTAGCCTTTCGTCCTGCACCTGATACACCTGACACTGCATTGATGGATGGTCGGTAGTTCAAATCAAGTAGACCATTGTCAATTAAAGGCTTTAAGGCGAGCTGTGAAGCTGTAGGGTAACAGCCAGGAAGAGAGATCATTTTAGTGTTCTGCAATGCCTTTACATCAACAAACTCGGCTAATGCATATACAGCTTTCTTTAAAAGATCCTTGTGCTCATGGGCAAATCCGTATGCCTTTTCAAATACATCAGTATCTGAAATTCTAAAAGCGCCTGACAAATCAAATACAGCGATGCCTGCCTCCACAAGAGCTGGTGCAATATCATGACTTACCTTATGATCTGTTGCCAGAAATACAGCATCTGCTTTTCCGATAATATCATCTGCACCTGTTAAAGGCTGTAATTCCTTATCGCAGATACCATTAAGCTCACCGTAAAGATCTGATATTCTCTTACCCTTATCAAGGGAATTCTCAGATACAAATAAAGCTGCAAGTTCTAACTTTTCATGTCTTGAAATAATTCTGCACAGCTGTGCTCCGGCATAACCACTAGCACCGACTACGGCTACCTTTACCATGTTTTTCTCCGTTGTTATAAGAGCCAAATTGAATTTTCAAACTACAATACAGCTAGTTTACCTTATGTAGCAAAAATGTAGATATTTCACTCTGATTCTTTGGTTTTGCACCATTTTCAACAGTCTTACTGTTTTATTCCTGATGGTTTAACAGCATTCTTAGACAGCCCTTATGGAGTTATGCACAACAACAATGTTGAAGAGAAATTCCGTGAGATTGACATACTGCGTAACAGCATGATGGCAAGTGATACGTGTAAAGGAGCTGAGGATCTAACGGTTCTGTATTCTCTGTATAAACCTGTATCGTGAACAGCACTGATTTTAAATTCTATATGAAGAAAATCATTGAAACAATGACACTTCATATGAATGAGATTGAATTTGAAAAAGACAAAAGAGGAACCATCACTGACTTTAAGAGCCACAATATTTCCTCTGATGTCCTAGATAAACTTATGCCATGGAATATGGCTTAATTTTGAACAAAGTAATTGGTTATTTCTTACCAATTACTTTTTTTAGAAAAATCATAATCAGCAAGATTGATAGACCACCAACAACAAATGCATAGTCTTGTACATGGTTATCCATGCCTATATGACGTTGCATGTCTTGCGCTTGCTGTACAGCATTAACAGCTTGCTGATTAGTCATGTTCATATTAGCTAGTTGTGCTCTAGTAAGGTCATCAATTAAAGGACCTTGAATAGGAGTACCTGTATTAGCAGGACTAGGAGTAGAAGCAGAACTATTGTTGGCAAGGGAATTTACTAAATTATCAAAAGAAGCCATAGTATCCTCATAATAAAAAGCTGTATAAAATCAGCACAAATTTACATGCAGAAATCTCTGCTTAAAACAGTTAAAACTGGCTTAAACACGTATGTGATTAAGATTAGATCGTATTGTCGCCATACTTATAATTCCACTAATTGCTTCACCCAAACTTCTATATGTAAACTTTTGCCCGTAATCTGCATATTCGTCATTTGATGAAAGCAACACTGTACTGCATCTCGCTTTAACTCCTGCAAGCACATCATTTTCTCCATCACCAACCATCCACGATTGTGACAAATCGATATTATATTCCTCAGCTGCCTGTAGCAGCATGCCTGACTTAGGTTTTCTGCTGTGGCATTCAATCTTCAGCTCAGGTATTTCACCTTCATATCCTTTGTGTGGATGATGCGGACAATAATATAAAGCATCTCTACTTTCCACGGTTAAAATTTAACTATAGGCCTCATTCTACTGCGGTTGTGCTCTTTAACAACCGATTAAATACAATGAAAGAAAAAAAATTGAGAGAAAATGTAGTAAAATCAATCGATTAACATAATTTAGTGACATTTTTTATTATAATTCAAGGTGTTAACAAAAGCGAATCATAAACAGGAAAACGCCATGGATATGGTATCAGCTAACGGTAGAGAATTACTACAGTTTAACCTAGGAAAATTTGCTAAGGAGGCTTTAAACCTTAACTGGAACGCATACAGATGAAGACTTCCTAAGTAAGGCTCTATTTCTTCCAAATACAAGTCTCAGACCATTAGTACCGGAGAAATGTTGTCTGGAGTTATCAACTCCTGTCTTCTGGGAAACAATTCTCTCAGTCCTGTTCATCCTTTACTTCTACTCTCCTGCCAGCTAAAAAGAGTG
>SAMEA104315433__coassemble_1071_pt1 | contig 11227 bp, 9 predicted proteins | sample SAMEA104315433__metabat2_low_PE_036 | metagenome-assembled genome bin SAMEA104315433 (sample SAMEA104315433) | gut metagenome | biome: Monkey gut; feature: monkey-associated habitat; material: faeces | place: China | collected 2013 | reverse complement strand
CTAATTCGAGATCATCTACTCTGATAATCTCAGATCAACTTCATGATAACCTACACTGTAACCTTAGAGGCTGTAGTAGTAAAAGGATTAGCAGACTTCTTAGTCTGCCTTAAAGCTAACCAAGGTGAACTCATTGATGTAATTGAAGAAGCATTCAGTAGGTTAGATGTAGATAAGTTTCAAGGTGAAGTTCTATCCTCATCTAGAACCAGTACTGAGCATGACAGAATTGAGACTAAAGAGATTTCTATTCTCAATGCTGAAGATATCTTAAGCACAGAGTTGAAAAGAAAATGGCCTCATGTTCATTCTGTAATCAGAGTAAAAACCAGCAGAATCTATAAAAGCTCTGGTGTTCAGACTGAAGACAGAGAAGATAAGTTCTTTATCAGCTCTATTACACCTGATGGTTTAGATGATTCTTTTGCAGCTACTATGCAAGATATCATTCTCTCAAGATGGCAGATTGAAAGTCGTCACTGGGTGATTGATGTAGTCTTTGGTCAGGATGCACTACCTTTAAGAAATAAAGAGTACATTGAGAACTCAACTGTCTACACCAAGATTGCCTGCAATGTATTAAGCTACATTAGAGACAATGTATCTTACTACAATGGTAAGCCTTGGTCTTTTGAAAGCTTACAGATTTTAGCCAGAAAAGCTCAAACCAATTTCATGTTCCTAAAAGCATTCTTTACTAAAGATATGTCAGAAATAGAGAATGATGAAAGATTCATTGGTATCTTTTTCAAAGAGCCTTAACCTACTGGTAATGATGTTCCTGATAACCTTGAAGTTACAGGTCATGAAAACCAGATAGACGACAGTTTCAAGCTTGCTAATCTGGTAAGACGAAGTAGCAAGATTAAAAACAAAAGAAAACTCCGTTAGAGTTTGATTTCTGAATCACATTGTTAAAGAACGCCCTTGTTGGTAACAACTGAGGCTTTTGGTCGTGGCTTAATAAAATAAGCCACAACACAAAGCAGATAAATCTGCCTAAAACTGGTTAAAATTTGGCTACAACACCATTGTGATCGCGATCTATGTGTGTTGTCGCCATAATTTTTTTTATTTTTAAATGGTTGTAATATTTAGCAGTTACTCATCGAAGGTATTGAGGGTGCTTCAAGTGGCGGTGATATTAACCGAATACTGAAGTCCATGTGCCCTGCTTTTTTTATTAGATCACCCCAACATATTGAAATTTAAGGAGGAAAATAGCAATGGCATTTATTGATGATAAACTGCTTGAATTCAAAAGATTAATAGAGAATTCAATTATTACAGGTGGCGCAAAAGGAAAAGAGTCAATGATTCGGTCCTCTGAGCTTATCAACTTGATTCATGATGCGGTCAAATATGAATTTATGCAAGCTGGTGTAAAAAGCAACAACATTTATCCACCCTTTTGTGAAACAAAACCAGAGTTGAAAATGGCTGGATTTTTAAAGCAGAAAGATCAAGATGTATGTATCGTTCCATCGAATATTAGAAAAGCAGCTACAACTATCGACTGGGGCCCCTTAGCTTTTGAAAGTAAAAATGATCCTTATGGCTTTGATTACTCAACCCACACTTTGGTCATTAATGTTAGGAGTCAAATGAGCAGTCTTGCAAAAAATTCAGATACCCTATTTGAAAGAACTTTTGCAGAGGCACAAAACCTCCATATGCGCTACCCGGATATTGTACTCGGTGAGGTTTATTTGATACCCGTTCACGAATATGACGATGATATGGTAAAACGCAATCAAGTTGGATTCCGTGATAGGCAGACAAACATTGAGAAGTACATAAGTTTCTTCAACTCTATAAATAATCGCCCAACCGGCGGGGAAGATTATGCATATGAAAGATGTGCTTTATTAGTTGTGGATTTTAACCGTCCGCAACCACATCTTTTTAGAAATAGTGCAGAACTCAAGGGAGCTGGCTACATTTCACCATCTTTTGGTATCGAATATGCATCGTTGAATTTTCATGATTTTGTGAAAGACATCCTCGGTGTCTACTCCGAACGATATGATATTCAAAACTTAAAGGAATAACACAAAAAACAAACAGGTCACCTTTATTTTGCTACATGAAGGCCTAAACTCCGCAGATCATAGTTACTAATCTTTGATCTGTTTCTTAGGAAAAGGAATTTTAAAAGTCTCAAAGAGATCTCTAGTTTTTTTAGGGATCTCTTTTACTATGTAAATCCCCCTTCCAGCAGGTCTGGTAGCCTGCAGTTTCTGCATCTGAAGCATAGCTTTATCAAAAGAATCACCAGGTAAGACCTTTCCATCAGGCTTATGATTAGAAGCACAAACGCACATCATCATTCTGATAGTCTGAGCCAGCATGTAAATAAAGAGTTTGCCTTTGTATGAAGTACCAGTGTCATACATTCTGTCACTTTCATTAAGAACCTTGAACTGTCTGAAGGCAGATTCAACAATGTTTCTCTCTCTATAAATTACGAGACTCTGGAAAGGATCTTCAATGGTATTGGTTCTTATGGCAAAGTAACCGTGATATCTGCAGGCATTCTGAACTTTAGTGGAGTTTAGGCTCCATTCATGAGTTTTGGTATTCTGGACAAAGAAGCCAGAGTACTTTTTCCAGAAATACTTATCTACAGTAGTGTTAGCCTTTTTCTTATCAAGGATATCCTGTAAATCACGCATTAAGCCAATAGTCTGACGCTCACCTAAAGCAGCATCATGGTACAGATGTAAGAACACCTTTTGCTCATCACTGTCACCGTCAGATGTGGAAGTCCACTTTTCAGTATCAGCAGTTCTAGCATAAATACCGAGTTTGCCATTCATAAACATAGGATTGTTAAGGCTTGGCTTATAGCGGTCAATAGTGGCTTTAACAGAGTCTTCTTTTAAAGACATACCAGTTAAGAACATAAGCTTACACTTGATAAGTTTCTGTATATTCAAAATGGAAGCATAACCTCTGTCTGTAGCCAGAAGAGTTTTAGCCAAATCAAGACCGATACTTTGCATACGCAGCAGGATGTCGGCAAAGAGAGACATATCATTAACAGAGCCTTCAGACTCGTAGGCATAGCAAAGGTCACCGGTAAAGTAATCAATACAGAAGGTGAGGTTAACCTGTTTTAGGAAGTTGTCCTGCTTGGCATGACCGAAGGCTGCATTGTATATAGATTCAGACCAGGTGCTGATAGAGGTGGAATCAATGGCCATCATCATAGGAGGAAGAGTCATGTTGAGTTTCTTTGCTTTCTCTTCTTTCTTTATATGGTCTTTAACTACTCTGTCATGTCTTAATTTGAAGTACTGGTCAATGTTCTCCTGATTTACCTTAGCAAGTATGGTACTAATCTTTTGACTTGATAGCGGTTCAGCTTTAGGCAGGTAATTCATAGATAACCAGTCTTCATAGTTCTGCATCGCCATACTGTGAGAACAAAGCTGATAAACAGCCAGTCTTAGGAGTTCAGTTCCATCCTCTTCACCAAATGCTGATTTAAGATTGAATAAAATGCCAGACTGTTTTGCCACTTCCCAGCATGCATAGGTAAGACCAAAGGAAACACAGTCACATCTCCATGACAAATCATCCTGCACTTCCTGTTTTATAGCCTCGGCATCTTCCTCTGTTCTAATTACAAGGGCATTGCTTTCATAGAAAACATGCTCACCAACATAATCAGGATTGGCTTCTAAAAAGCTTTTTGATAAGGAAACCTCACCTGTATCAGCATTAAGTCTGCCCACATGAATACGTTTAGCCACACGAGACTGTTTCTTAACAGGATCCCACCTGTTGTAGTAGGAGATGATATAGGTTCTGCCGTTCTTATCAGTGTAACTGGAAAAGTTCCATTTTATAGCTTCAGAAGTCATGATATAGTCCATGTAATATATTATGGACTATGATACATCTAAAATAATTTTTCTCAAGAAATTTCCTTAAAAAACAAAATGGTAATAATTAAATATAGGGAATTTGTGAGGTATGTCACCCTTGTTGTAAACTAGGGCGACGGGAGTTTAGGTGAAGGTGACCTGTCATTTTATTTCTACTATCTGTTCAATGTCACATTTAAGATACTGACATACTTTTTCAATAATCTCTAATGATACAGACTCATCTTTTCCCATTTTTGATAATGCTGACGAACTGATTTTTGCTCCAGAAATTAAATCTGTGCGTTTCATTTTCCTATCGATAAGTAATTTCCATAATTTATTATAACTAATTGCCATAGCGAAAAACTCATTCAAGATTATAATAATTCCATAAAAATGTATTCAGTTCTTCTTCCGAGGCTTTTAAGATAAATTCAATATCACTTTCAGAAAAACATGGGAGAGAAAAACGCTCGACATATTTTTTTTGATAGCAATAATAGCCGCCTTCAATGGAATAACTCGTGTTGCTGACATAATAGTCCATAAGCTGGGAGTTTAGCACCTTTTGCAATACATCCAAAGTATATCTATCATTCTCGAAAACCGCATATCCATTGCAAAACAGAGCATCTTCACTATCAACATAAATGAATCTTGGCTTATTGGAAAACGTTGGAAACAGGAGCTTTTTCCCATATTTGTTTAATCCCTGCGTTCTACCATAAGCATACCAGCCTTGAGGATTTCCCTTTCCTTTATCTCTTGAGTCAAGTTCCTCTCGCTGCTGTGAAAGGCAAGCATATGTAAGTGGAAAAGATGATAAAAATACGTTTTCATCTATAAGCGTATAGCCATTGGTGCTTTTCACATACGGAAAAATAATGTATCTTTTGGCATCTTCAATATTATCGTGTTGCTTCAAATCCGGTATTTTATAAATCGGTTTTACAAGGTCGGACTCAATGTAAAACTTTTGCGTTCCGATTCGCTTGAAATATCCGTTATTATCGCATTCAACCAAATATACACCGTCTCTTAATGTTGCAATTCCCGTTCTGATAAACTCTTTAATCGAAATTATTTGCGATTCGATTTTTCGCAGATTTCTAATTGTAACTTGATCAACTAATTTCCACCCATTTTTATCAAGGCTATCATACGGCATTTTTTCAAAAGAAATTGTCGTCAATTTCTTGCTAATATCTTCTGCCTTTTCCATTACACAGTATTCAAATTCTTTATCATTTTGTTTGGAAAGAATGAGGATACAGTTGTATGTACGAACCGGCTTGAAAACCATATTATCACCAAAGTCTAAAATCCGTTTCGGAAATCGGTATACCTGCAGATATTCACGCAATTCAAGTGCAGACTTTATTGTTAAAAAGTTGTTTGGAATAATATAGCCAAGAAGCCCATTGTCACCAAGGAAACTCACTGCATACTCAATAAAAGCATAAAAAATATTAAACACTCCTTTTCGAGTAGTAGAAAAAGTTCCTTTAAGATACCGCACAGTTTCTTTGTTCATATCATGTGGGTTAACATATGGAGGATTTCCAATTATATAATCGAATGCCTCTACTCCAAACTCTACTGTCCACTTGCATTTTAAGCTATCGCGGCATAGTACATTAGGGGTGACAGCATTGTAATTACAACCGTGTTTTGCACATAGGAGTCGCAAAACCAAATTACACCTGCGAACATTATCAGCATCAATATCAATGCCGTAAATATTATTATTTATGACAGTGTCTATTCCTACGTTAAATTTTGATGAAATCATTTCAGCCGCAGTAATAAGGAAAATTCCACAGCCGCATCCCGGATCAATTATAGAAAGCCCTTCGTCATACTCGGACAGTCCTTCAAAAAGATTCTTCGCTATATATTCAGCTATGTACTGAGGAGTGAATACTATCCCGTTTTCATCCTTATTGTTTTCTTCCAATAAAGATTCGAACAGTTCAATTATGGTTTCTAAATCAGTATCTAAATTTGATTTTCTAAGAATATCCTCTATCTCCGCTGATTCTCGAGAATTATAATAGTCGTCGTTGCAATGGTAGTCATTTAAACAATAACGCATTATTCCATCTTCAATTTGAGAAAACGAGTATTCTGTTAACTGCTTTTTAAGCATTGCATATGTTGAAAGACGGTCAAGTTTTGCGTTTCCCATTATAGATTGTCCTCCGTTATTACGATTTCAGCTATGTCGGAAATATCGCATTGCAGCGCATAACATATTTTTACTAATACTTCCGTGTTCACATTCTGGTTTGATGATAGCTTTGAAATTGTAGAACTGCTCAATCCGGCCGCTGTCGCCAAATCTTTCTTTTTCATCTTTTTATCAATAAGTAATTTCCATAGATTGGAGTAATCAATATACATCACTAATACCTCCGGGATAATACAATAAGAGTATACCACACTCGAAGCTAAAAAATAATGTGTTCTCATAAATATTTTCTAGATATTGGAATTATCTTATGAGAACGACGCATAATTTAAGACCACACTAAAGGTTCTATCCTTCGGTGTGGTCTTTAGTTTGTGCCTCCGCTTGAGGAGTGCCGGTCATAAATTTTCTTGTTTCAGAAAATCCCTATCTGGCACTCACTTTAGAGGTGCCTTTTTGATGGGTGAAACAATATGCCAAGACCCAGAAAATCAAAGCTGTATGACAACTCACAGCTTTTTATACCACGTAGAACCGTCCAGGCGCTTGATTCGCTGGAGAAGGTACGTAAGGCCTTCGCATTACCAGCCAACGCCTCCGGACTAAGTCAGGAAAGCCACATAGCCATGGATTCATCCTTTGACGCTGTCGGCGGATACTCCGCGATTTATGAATCCTTCCAGCAGCATGCAACTGAGCTCGGCCAGTTCCCTATGACCAGCTTCGTAAGGTACGGGGCTCTGCAGCAGATCGCCAAGCAGGGCATGATAAGAGCCTGTGTTCAGACCGTAGCCGACGACATGACCAGCAAATGTATTGAGCTTAAGGCGGGTGAAGACACAGACGCTGAAAAGCTTGACCACTTAAAAGATCTCATTGAAAACAAGTACCATCTAAGACAGATATTCCATAAGGCCTTTTCAACTACAGGTTATATGGGCGGTGCTCTAATCTTCGTTAAGGTAGGCCTCAACAACAAGACCGCAGACATGAAGCTGACATACAGCGACGTAAGCGCCGAGCTGAAGCAGGGTGAGACCTTAAGCTTTATCGTGGTTGCCCCTGTCAACTGCTCACCAGCTGACTACAACTGTATCGACCCACTTCAAGAAGACTACATGCAGCCTAAGCGTTGGTACGTTTTAGGCACTACCGTAGATGCTTCACGTCTAATCAGTAGCTCTTTTAGTTCTCTTGAAAGGAGTATCAAATACTAATTTACATTTTCTATCAAGTCCATTGATGTTGTAAATTTGATTCCTAATATTTTCTTCTTTGGTTCGATCAAATCCACTTTCTAAGAGCAATGTTTTTATGGAAGAATATTCTTTTATAAGAGGAATTAAATCTTCTCCAAAGTAACACGTGTTACTGAACTTAATATCACTAAAGATAGATAGAACTGTAAAAATATGTTCTAAAAGGAAACTGAATACTTTGCTTGAACAGCGGTTTAGTTTGCATTTTATGTATGTACGATCTTTTGATTTTTTGTTTTTGTTATCACCGTACAAGGCAGAATATATAAACTTGAGAATATCTTGGTCTGAACATTTGTGTTTTATCTTTTCAAATAAATGATCATAATTTATATCTAGTTCACTGATAAATTCCTGTAATTCTAGTATCTGTGAATAGTTGCATTTTTCAAACAGGGACAAGACATCGATGAATTTCATATTAAATTTGTTGGTGATGATCTCAATTAAGTCATAGATGTCATCATTGATGATTCTAGCATTATTACTGTCAGAGCACTGATCAAAGATTAGATTTACGAATTCGTAATCATCGTTGCATAGTGGCGTTCTTATCATGGTGAGTGAATTATTTGATAAATTAGGTAATTCCATAAATAAACGTGAAACAGAAAACATCAAGTATTCATCTATTATAGTTTAATGCGAAAAGAAAATTATCTTTGCTAAAGGTACGGTTAATTACTAGATCTTCAAATACAAAAAGATAAATATCACGGTCAGAAAAGAAATAGAAATGGAGCGAGTGACGGGAATCGAACCCGCGTCAGCAGCTTGGGAAGCTGCAGTTCTACCATTGAACTACACTCGCAATAGAAGTGTTCAGATCTTGTTGTATCATCTGAATTTTCGATCTTTATTGTACCAAAATCTTGATATACGAGCAAATTTAATCTTTGATTTGAACGTGGCCTTAATGCTGCCCAAAGATTGGTATCATCTGCACAAAGAATTTGTATCATCCAACACAAAGAATGGTATCAGTGTTGGTATCACACCATAAGATATGTCTGATATCAGAATCGGTGCCAACCCTGTGATTATAGGTGCCAAAACATCAAAGATCGGGGTTAAACCTTAGATTCTTCCGGTTTATCATTGTTCTTCTGATAAACGGAATATAGTTCAGTGATAACTCCACCTCAGAGTAGAGGTGGAATTTACTAACTAGGTCTTTATACGAAATGTTTTCTGTTAGATAGCAAGCTTTCTCTTGATGTACTGAATACTATCTGTGATTGTATTAGTATCTGTTGCAGAGGAAGCTGAGGTTACACACTTAAGACCTGCATGATCACCATCAATTAACTCACCGTAGCAGGTAAGAGGTAATACCTGACCTAAGACCTTAAGTCCCATAGATTTTAGCTCTCTGTAAGCTGCTACCGTAAATTCTGCGCCTTTAGTATAAAGAGCCTGTACATCAGGACGTTTTTCAAGAACTTTCTGTACAATCTGACCATAAGCTGTAGAAATGATATCTAAAGCTTCAGTTTGTGTTCTGTTAGTCTTTAACAGCATTTCCTGATATTCAGCTGAGAGCTGATTGTTAACTTCCATATTGTCAGATACAGCAAAGGAGATGGTGTAGTTATTAAACTTAGTAGAGATTTCATCTACTACACGGTTAATTTCGGCATTACGGTGTTGCTGATCTTCTAACAACTCAAGATTATGTACGGTGACGATATTAACTTTCTCTTCAAGTCTTAACAGTTCAACCTGAGCTGAAATTAAAGGATTTACACCACCTACAATACCAAAGATCTTCGCACCTGAGGCTGCGGTGGCAACAGACTTGGTTCTCATCACCTTACGGGCTAATGTAGCTGTAAAAGGACCTGGATCTACAGCTAAGAACTTAATCTTTGAGATCACCACCGCATCAGCAATCTTGTTGATATCTTCCTGAGAAGTGCAATCAAAAACGATAGCTCTTGTACCAGCATCAGCTAACTCTTTAATCTTTAGCGCAAGATTATCTGTGCCTTTTAAGAACTCTTTTAAGTGCAGTGGTTCTGCTTTGTACTGGAACTTTTCTGTAAATAAGTCAGCTACACGACCTGATTCTGCTGGATACAGATCTTCAAGACCTGCTAAGGATTTTTGCAGAGGCTTACCATCAACTAGGATATAACCGCCAACATTGGTTCTGCGCAATGCTGGGAAAGCTGGAACTACAATGGCAACTCTATCAGGATCACCTAGGGCATCTAACAGAGCTTCTGTTTCAGCACAGGTGTTGCCTCTCATAGCAGGGTCAATACGTTTGGCATAAAGCTTTACTTCATCAGACTTTAAAAGTTTAGCAGCTGAGAACACCATCTGATAGCTCTGTTGAGCAGTAAGATTTCTTGAATTAGTTGAATACACAAAGCAGTCATACTTTTGTGTAATAGGATCTTTTAAACCGCGAGTGCTCATTAAAGAGCAAACTGTATTGCCATTTTTCTCTAATAAAGAACCAACAGCTGAGCCGCCGGTGATTTCATCTGCAATCACTATACATTGTGGCATTATTATTTATCTCCTTTAGCCGAGAGTTGCAATCTTTGCACGCAGGGTAAGAATGCTTGAAGGTACAACAGACATTTCATCAACTCCAAGCTGAATTAATTTTCCTAGGAATTTCTCATCTGAGGCAAGCTCACCGCAGATACCAACCCAAATTCCAGCTGCATGACCATTTTTAACCGTTGTTTCAATGAGTCTTACCACAGCATGGTGGTATGGATTTAGATAACTTCCAAGATCTGCATTTTGCCTGTCAGCAGCTAGTGTGAACTGAGTTAAATCATTAGTACCGATACTAAAGAAATCTACTAATGGAGCTAACTCATCTGAGATTAAAGCTGCAGCAGGGGTTTCAATCATGATGCCAAATTCAACATCATCTTTAAAAGGAAGTTCTTGAGCAGTAAGCTCCTTTTTAATGTCATCGATAATTCTCTTGCATTCTATGACTTCTTCAACCGAAGTAATCATAGGGATCATGACAGAGAGGTTACCAAAGACGGAGGCTCTGTAAAGAGCGCGTAACTGTGTTTTAAATAAGGCTCTGTTAGTAAGACAAAGACGAATTGCTCTTACACCCATAGCAGGGTTTTCTTCCGGTTTTAGCATGAAGTATTCAGCAGTCTTATCAGCACCGATATCAAGAGTTCTGATAATGACCTTCTTACCGTTCATGCCTTTTAGAACATCTTTATAAATCTTAAACTGCTCTTCTTCTGTAGGGTAGTCATGAGCCTGCATGTAGATGTATTCACTTCTAAACAGACCGATACCTTCAGCGTCTGAGGCTTTAATCAGATCGATATCAGCTAAGGAGCCTGAGTTTGCATACAGGCGAATAGTGCGACCTGAACGGGTCTTGGTTTCTTTACCACGGTATTCTTCTAAATGGGAGTGCTGAACATCGTCAGTCTTCTTCATTTCGGTAAAGCGCAGAATGGTTGATTCGTCAGGTTCTATGTAAACATAACCTGAATTTCCATCAACAATGGCTTTTTTACCTTCAAGATCTTCAGTTAACTCATCACCGATGCAGACAATGGTAGGAATACCCATGGTTCTGGCAAAGATAGCAGTATGCGATCTTGTAGAACCTTTAGAGGTGATGATACCGGTAACTTTTTGGTTATCTAGCTGAACAGTCTCTGATGGTACCAAATCATCAGTTGCAAGAATAACAGGACCCTTGTTATCAAAGCTAAGACCATGTTTTTTGAGCTTACCAGCATGCATCATCAGAATTTCTTTAACACGCCTTGAAATATCGATGACGTCGGCGGCACGACCACGCATGTAGTCGTTATCCATTTCTAAGAACTGCTTTTCAAATTTGTGAGCAACCTTAGTTACAGCATATTCAGCATTAGCATGTTCTTTTTCAATGAGTT
>SAMEA104315433__coassemble_281_pt1 | contig 26409 bp, 18 predicted proteins | sample SAMEA104315433__metabat2_low_PE_036 | metagenome-assembled genome bin SAMEA104315433 (sample SAMEA104315433) | gut metagenome | biome: Monkey gut; feature: monkey-associated habitat; material: faeces | place: China | collected 2013 | reverse complement strand
TAATTCGAGATCATCTACTCTGATAATCTCAGATCAACTTCATGATAACCTACATTTCCCTCAGACCGTTGTACAGCGCTGCATAGTTCATCTGATTAGGAACTCCACAAAATATATCCCATCAAAGCATTTGAAGGCTTTCTGCGCTGACTGTAAAGCTATGTATGGAGCTCTGAACCTGGAATTAGTTGAAACAGCATTTGAAGCGCTAAAAGACAAATGGGGAAAAGATTACCCAGGAGCAATAAAAGTTTGGGAGAATAACTTTAACCACGTACGACAGCTCTTTAATTACCCATCAGATATACGTAGGGTTATGTATACCAACAATGCAATTGAATCCGTAAATTCAAGCCTTAGAAAGGTTACCAAAAAAGGATTCTTTGAAAATGAAAATTCTGTATTTAAGATTTTCTTCTTAAGGATCACTGGTGAACTTGCTAAGAAATGGAACAATGCAAAAATGCAGAATTGGGCTAAAGTTTTAAATCAGCTATCCTGTCTAGATGAAACATCTGATAGAATAGCTAGGTATATTAGATAAATATATTGAGTGGACTTAATGGTGTTTACACAGTTTATCCCCCTCTCATTAGTTGTTCGAATCTCTTTTGCAGTTTTTTTGTAAAGTACAATAACCGATTATGAAATTTAATGAATTTAAAAATACTAAATTATATTGTTTTATATCAAGTAAATTTGCAGAGTTTATAATTTTCTGCTCTAAAATTAATAAACTTGGAAAGTGGCAATTTAACCTAGGTCAAACCTTTTCTATTCTATTTGTATCTTTATTTGTTGCTTTATTTTCTCTTATTCGCGGAAATGTTAGCTATGGGGATGATATAGCCAGAACGGTGAAAGGGTATGGTTTAAATGTGTTTTCTCGTCCTAGTTCAGAATTTTTATCTCATATTGTCCACACTGATAGCTTTTTAGCAGATATTTCTCCTTTAACTCAGCTAATTGCCATTGCTGTTATTGCAATTTCTTGCATCTTGCTGTTAAAAGTAATATCTGGAAAAAGTAAATTTTCACTTTGGCAGATTGCGTCTGTTCTTCCTTTGGGGATTAATCCTTTCTTTTTAGAATGCTTGTCATTTAAGTTTGATTCTCCTTACATGGCTGTTTCAGTTTTAGCTTCCATAATACCTGTGTTGCTAATTCATAATATGCTTTATTTTTTTTGTATTACTTTTATTTGTGTATTGATAATATGCACTACATACCAAGTTTCATTAGGCATCTTTCCAATGGTATTGTTGTTTACGCTATTATCAAAATACATCAAAGGTTATTCAATTACGACTATCTTAAAAATCGTCGCAGTCTTTGCATTATCCTTTATTTTAAGTGTGTTGGTCTTTAAGTTTTTTATAATGACACCAAAAATTGATGGTGAAGTTACGACTTCAGTTGCTCCGTTAGTAGATCTTCCTTCTACATTTATGGATCATATGCGAAAGTATTTTGGTCTAGTAAGTTCATTTACAAGGCGTTCTTGGAAAAATCTCTTTTTTATTGTTTTAACTGTATTCTTCATTGTTAACGTAGTTAATAGTAAACATAGTAAAATTATTACATTTATTATGTCTCTTTGTGTTGTTTTCTTCTCTCTCTCTCTTACCTATGGTTTTTATGCATGCTTAGATAAGCCTTTGTTTTCTGCAAGAGCTCTATATGGTATTGGTGGCTTTGTTGCTTGTTTGTTCGTTTATACTACTTCATATAAGGATTTATATATATCTAAAGTTTGCTCGGTTATTCTTTCGTGGTCTTTAATTGTCTTTGCTGCAGCCTATGGTAATGCTATCGTTTTACAGCGTGATTATGAGACTTTTAGAATACAGGAAGTTATTAACAGTGTGGCATCTATTGAGAATAAAGGAAATGCTTTCAAATATAAAGTTGAAGGTAATCTTGGACATGCACCTTCTATTTCGAATTTAACTCAAAGATATCCTTTAATCTCTGTTCTTGTACCTATTAGTTTTGGACAGTCTGACTCTTTTTTGGGCATTCTAAAATTCAGTGAGTATTATGGAATCAAAAACATGATCCTCGATAATTCAATTGAGAGAAATACTTCTTCTCTTTATTTTAAAGAAACTATGTACCACAAAATTGATGTTTATAAAGACAATAATGGAGTTGATGTTTTATTGATAACTTTAAAATAAAAGCGCATTAGCCGACAGGAGCTAAGATAAATACTAAGCCTGGATGATTAATATCATGTAAATCCATAGAGAACATAATAATTTGTGATGCGTAATTAAGAAATTTTTTCTTTGTTAAGAGATAAGTATAAGACTTTCAAAATATGAAAAAGAGAAAAAATTAACAGTACAGTAAGTTAGTTCTAAAATAAATGGAGTTATATAAACAATGCAGAGTGGTAGTGAGCCTTTTTTGAAGAAAATTCATTGTTTTTTAGGAATTGCATACCTTACTGAAGAAAAGAGCTTTTTTCAAAAGAAAGTTATTCTCTTTAATAAGTTCATTTTAAAGTCAAAAATATATACAAATTATCCTTTTTATGACTCAAGGTTCTCTTCTTTTAAAGACTATGCTTATGATCTTGAAATTTTGGTAAATCGCAGTTCTAAACCAGTCTTATTATGGATTGATCAAAGTTTAGATGGTGGTACTCAGAGTTATTCATTAAACAAATTTAATGAGTATAAAGAAGATTTCTTGATCATTCGTTTGCAATATTTTCATTTGTATAGATCTTTTGTTGTGTCATGTCCAAATGGAGAAATGTATACAGGCTTTTCTTTATCTTTTGAAGATACTCAAGAATTATTAGTAAAGATAAATTATTCAAATATCGTTTTAAATAGTCTCGTAGCTTATAGAAATATCTTTGAGGTATTGGCTTTTATACACAGAATTAGAGAAGAGAAAAGAACTGTAACAATATCATACATGGTTCATGATTTCTTTTTTATTTGTCCTAATTGCAATCTTATGAATTCAGATAATAATTTCTGTGGTTTCAATGATGGACAAAATTGTGCAGTCTGTATAGAACACAACAAAAGTAAGCAACCTGACTATGAAAATGAGCTATTTTATGGTGAGTGTGAAAATATTTCTCTTTGGAGAAAAATGTGGGAAAAATCTTTACTTCTAGATATAGATGAAGTTGTATGTTTTTCTAAATCCTCAACTGAAGTTGTTAATTTCTACTACCCAGAACTTTCATCAAAAGTTGTTCTTATTCCTCACAAAATCAGACCATTAAGAAAGGTGAAAGTACAAGTGCATGACTCAATTAATATTGCTGTATTAGGAAAGGTAGATAGTATTCCTAAAGGAAAATTGTTTATTGAAAGTTTGTCAAAAGCAATCAATCAATACAATGAAAAACAGTTAATTTTATCGCCAATTCAGAAGCAAAATCATGAACATCCTAGAGATGAATTTAAACAGAAATTAGACATTTTTGAAAGTAATGCAAAAAATGTTAATCTGTTTTGTCTTGGAGACTATGTCAACGCACCTTCAAATATGAAAGTATTAGGAAGTTATGATAGAGATAATCTTCCAAATATTGTCGAAGAAAATAGTATTGACTTAATATTTATTCCATCCATTTGTGCAGAAACTTTCTCATATACAACCAGTGAAGCTATTGCCATGAATGTACCTGTTGCTTGCTTTAATCTTGGAGGTCAGGCAGATCAAGTCTCAGTTTATTCTAAGGGACTCATTTTAGAATTATCTGATAGTTCTGATATTGTATTAGATAATATCTTAGATTTTCTAAGAAAGTTAAGCTGATTATTGGTATAATTCACTAAATTTCAGAGTTACTTTAGATCTTACAGAATACCTAAACATTTAAATGAAGAAATTCCTTGTCATAGCTCATGTCTATTACCACGATTTGTGGTACTTATTAGATAGATGTATCCAAAATCTACCTAAAGATTCATTTGATCTAATCGTTACTACCACAGGCAACATTGAGGAGCTCTCTTCTAAAGTTAAAGAACACTCTCCTAATGCTAAAGTTGAGCTATGTGAAAATAGAGGTTATGACATTTGGCCATTTATCAAAGTATTAAAGACAGTTAATCTTGATGAATATGAGTTTGTAATTAAGATTCATACTAAAAGAGATATGGGCAAGATTGTTGCCATTATTGATAATAAATATTTCTTTAGAGGTCAGTACTGGAGAAATATGCTGCTATCATTCATATCTTCACAAGAGAATTTTGATAAATGTCTAGAAGCATTTAAGGATCCTTCTGTAGGTATGATTAACAATCATAGACTCTTTGATAGAACAAGAGAAACTACAGATAATCCACATTTAGTTTATTGCCTTAATGAGGCAAGAAAACTCTTGTCTGAAGTAGGAATTACGGCAAAGCCTTATGATGAAGTAGAATACGTCGCAGGTACCATGTTTATCTGCAGAGCTGCTATCTTTAAGACTCTTCAGACGATGAATTTTGATGTAAATCGTTTTGCAGTAGTAAATAGAAAAAATGAAAATGATTTAGCTCATGTAATGGAAAGAGTTTTTGGATGGCTGGTTACTTCACAAGGATATTCAATTACTGATCCTTACAGTACCTTTAAAGAATCATTCAGATTTTTCTTTCATTGCTCATATTGTCGATTGCTCACATATAAATTAAGACATCGTTGGTTCTCTAAGTTTGTAAGGTTCTTTTCAAGAATTGAAGATAAAACAGATAAACGATACTTAGTACTATTTAAATGTTTGAAATTCAGATTACCAAAGCCAAATAACGAGTAATCAAGATAATAATATCATTGTAACTTAGAGAGCTATGCCTTTGATATATTAGGATAGCTTATGTAAGAAAAAATGACTTAGTGACATTGGAGATTTATGCTTTCTATCATTATTCCTACTATGCAAAAAGATCTTGAAGTTCTAAATAAATTGTTGTTAGAACTTGATGGTGATGATTCTGTAGGGGAAATTCTAGTTATTGATAATTCATGCAAAGGTTTTAAGACTGATTTAAAAAAGGTAAAAGTTTTTGCTCAAAAGGAAAATCTTTTTGTAAATCCTGCCTGGAATTTAGGTATTAAGTTATCTTCAAAAGAAATTCCTTTCTTTGGCATTTTAAATGACGATATTATTTTTCCTAAGAATCTTTTTATAGCTGTTGATAAATTCTTATCTACATCAGATGAAACTGTAGGTCTTGCCGGTATCGACTGTGCTACAAATACCCCTAAGAGTGAATTTGATTCTTATCCAGAAGATACAGATATTAAGTTTGAAAAGTCAGATAAGATGGCTGGCTTTTGGGGCTCAGCTTACTTTGGTAAAAAAGAGAACTATTTTGAAATACCAAATGAAATAAAGGTATTCTATGGTGATCATTTCCTTTTTAGAAGAAACCAGCAGGCAGGAAGACAAAACTATTTAATCACTAACCTTAAGGTTAAACATTTAGAGTCTTTGACCTCACACAGTTCAACGTTTATTAAAAAGCTGTTTAAGTCAGATAGAAAATACTGCATTAAGTATGATGGAGTTGAGCATCAGCATCTGACATTCTTACAAAGAATTTTCTCTTTAACTTATTACCATGAGCATTATGTGCTATGTCTTTTAGGTTTAAAGATGAAGTTTAAATGTAAGCAATAAACTATGTGGACTTGAAACTTATTACTCATGAAAGGGGAGTACCGCTAAGTCTCAGTTCTATTGTTTTTATACAGTTATATGGTTCATCTGTGAGTTTTCAAATTCGATTAAGCATGATGTACAGTTACTGATATTTTAGTTGAACTAAAATTGAACATATCTCCTATTGAAGAGAATTTACCTAAAAGCGTTGAATTGTAATTGATACACAGTAAATAGCATGAAGTACCATTTTTTACCTTTTAAAAATAAAGTTAATAAAATAGTTTATCTAGTGATGATTTTTATATTGTCACTTTTGGTTGTTATTAACTTTAATTCAATTTATGCAACCCACTGTGTTGAAGTTAATATTGAGTTAGCATCTAGTGATGAGGTACAGTTAGTTGTAAAAGGTTCTTCAATTGCAAATACAACAGATAGCAACTTTTCATCTATAAAAGTTTCAACAATTAACCTTATCAAATTAAATAAGGGAAAGAACCATCTTCAATTTGAACTTCCTGTCCCTGCTTTAACCAAATTAAGATATTTCAAATTCGAGTTTGAATCTCCAGAAGATGGAGTTAAAATAAGTTCTAACAAAATAACTCACTCATCTACAGATAACAGTAGTACATCTGTAAATCTTCAGGTTGTTTCTGTGTCCTTAAAGGGGATGAAAGACACTGTATTATCTAATGTACCTGTTTATATCAAGGTAAACAATAACCAGTCAAAAGGCAGTTCTTTAGATAAGAAGAGTATCAATTCAGATTTTATCTCTTTACATCTAGATGATTCTTTTTCAATAACTAATAAAGATAAGCTTGAAATTAAGCCAATACATTTTTATAGAATTAATTATCTGGCTTTAATTGCCTTCAGTATCTTTATCTATTTATTATTCTATCTTTTCTTGAGAGTTTTTATTGCTGAAAAGCAAAGGAATAACATTAAGACTCCAGATCTTTTGATGATTTTAATCCTTATATTTGTACTTCTGGTGCCTTTAGTCGGTCTTAATTATTCAAAAGATCTTGATAGAACTGAAAATCGAATCTTGGCAAAGTTACCTTCTTTTTTAACTTCTGATAATAAGTTAAATCTAAATTTTGGTACTGAGCTTGATACTTACTTTAATGATAGATTTGGTCAGCGCCATTTATTCATCAGAATTAAAGATTTTATTTACTCTTTCAACAAAGTAGGAGTTGCACCTTCAGCTGAAGGTAAAATTTACGGAGTAAATGATGACTGGTACTTTGTTGATGGTTTGCTAAAGTTAAAAGCTGATGAAAAGCTGTTAAGAAAAGAAAAGCAGAATTTGATTGATGTTTCAAAGCATTATAACTGTCCTGTATATGTGCTTATTTATCCTTTTAAGTCCTACATTTATAATGAGGCAATAACTTCAATTTATAAAAATCCTGACCTTGTTATCTTAAACGAGTCGGATAAAATCGCTCAATATTTTAATGATAGCGGTTATGATAATTTGAAAGCTATAGATTTGGCTCCTATCTTTGTTAAGAGCAAGGAAGAATATCCTGACAGATTGCTATATTACAAAGATGATCATCATCAAACTGAATGGGCTGCATATTTAGCAGCAAAATCTTTTGCTTCATCTGTTACTGGTAAAACACTAAACTCAATTAAAGATCCAAGCTTTGAAAAAAGACATGGCTTTATGGATATTTATTCAATCGAGCCTATGTTCATGAGAGGTGTTTCATACCAGAGGTTGGCTATTCGCTCAAAAGTTGAAATTAGTAAATTAAAGAATTTTTACTATTACTTATCTACAACATTGCACTATACAAAGCAAATTGAACATAGGCAAAAACGTTTTAGAATCTATGAATATCAAAATAGTTCGCCATTGATTGATAAGACTGTGTTAACAGTTGGTAATTCATATGTAGCTAATACTGGAAGAATGTTGGCTTATTTTGCAAAAGATACGTGGCAATACAATTTCTATGCTGGTAACAGTATAGAAACATCTTTATATGATGTAGATAAAGATCTTAATGGTAAGAAAGTTGATTATGTAGTAGTAGCTTATTTTACCAACGCTGTAATGAGTGAGCTTGAAAAAAAATAACTACGGGTAATTAACTGATATCTGCTGTCTTAGAGTAAGCTTAAGGTTAATTTGGAATTTTAATAGCGTTGTTGCTTAATTAAAGAATGATGATGCTTAACAAATAAAACTGGAATAGATTAAATGTTATTTTCATCCATGACATTTATATATGTCTTCATGCCGATTCTTTGTGTAATTTACTTTGTTTTACCAAAGAAGTTAAATAATACTGTTTTATTGTTTGCCTCACTTACCTTTTATGCCTGGGGAGAACCAAGATTCTTATTGGTAATGTTGTTTACCATTCTAATTAACTATGTCGTTGGTATACTTATTGAAAGTTGTAATAACCGCACTTCTCTCCAAAGTAAACTGGTATTAACAGCAGGAATTTTATTAAATCTATCTATCTTAGGTTATTTTAAGTATTTCAATTTTATCGTTGAAAATATCGGGTACGTTTTTAAAGTTAACTTTGATCTAGTAAAAGTAGTTCTTCCTTTAGGTATTTCTTTTTATACTTTCCAATCACTATCTTATTTAGTCGATATCTATAGGGGAGAAGCTAAGGCTCAAAAGAATATATTCAAGTTAGCGCTCTTTATTACATTATTCCCTCAGTTAATTGCAGGACCTATTGTTAAGTATCAGGAAATTTGTGATCAGCTTGATAATAGAAAAGTTTATTTTTATGATCTTATCTATGGTGTTAAAAGATTCATTATTGGTCTTTCTAAGAAGATGCTGATTGCAAATACCTGTGGAGAAATTGCAGATAAGATCTTTATTCAGAATCCCGAGAATTTCTCAACTTCTGTTGCTTGGCTTGGTGCGATTTCATATACCTTGCAGATCTATTTTGACTTTTCTGGTTATTCAGACATGGCCATAGGCTTAGGTCATATCTTTGGATTTAAGTTTAAAGAAAATTTTAATTATCCTTATATCTCAAAGACTATTACTGAATTTTGGCGCCGTTGGCACATCTCTTTATCAACATGGTTTAAGCAGTATTTATATATTCCTTTAGGCGGTAATAGAATCAGTCCTAAAAGAACTTATGTGAACTTGTTTATTGTTTTCCTAGCTACAGGTGTATGGCATGGAGCTAGTTGGAACTTTGTGGTTTGGGGATTGTGGAATGCTTTCTTTATTATTACAGAAAGATACTTTTGTCTTAACAAAGAGAGTAAAAGATCAGCGTATAAGAATGTAATTTTACATATTTATTGTATTCTAGCTTTTATCTTTGGATGGGTTTTATTTAGAGCAGATGATTTGACTTATGCAGTACAGTATATGCTGAATATGTTAGGTTTTATTGATGTAAAGAATGAACTGTACACTCTGCAGTACTATGTTGATACAATTCCATTAGTAGCTATTATTGCAGGCATTGTTTTATCTACTCCTGTTTGTTCAAGAATGATTGAAAAAACAGCTTCTGGTAAGGGCATTCTGCTTTATGGTTATGATTTTATTTTGTTAGTGCTCTTTTTAGTGTGCACAGCTTTTATTGCGTCTTCAACATATAATCCTTTCATCTACTTTAGGTTTTAACAAATAAGCTTAGAAACAGGTATAATTAAACGGATTTATTTGTTCATTGAGTTGATTGGTCAAATCTTGATTTTGAATTAGACCGTTGTGATGATTATTAGAATAATTAGAGAGAATAGATGGTTTTTGCAAGTTTACCTTTTATCTTTTTTATATTTCCTCTTTTTTTAGTAATTGACTTCTTATCTCAAAAAAAGAATTTGATTAGAAACTGTTCTCTTATCTGTGTCAGCCTTTTCTTTTACTCATTTGACGGTGATAACAGTTCCTTTACAGTACTTATTTGTTACGGTCTTCTAAACTATCTATTTGGATATATCCTTGAAGTATCTAAATCTAAAAGTGAAGTTTGCAGACGATTATTACTAATAATTTTTGTTGTAATAAATATTTTAGCTCTTGTTTTTTATAAATATGCCTATTGGATAGTATCTCTTTTTCAAGAAAGTGGAATTGTTGAGAACATAAACTTTAAGCACAGAGCTTTGCCTTTAGGAATCAGTTTCTTTACCTTCCATGCTGTAAGCTACCTTATTGATATAAGTCGCGGTGAGTTAAACGGTAAAAGTAAGTTTATAAACTTTTTAACTTACTTCTTTATGTTTCCACATCTAATCGCTGGACCTATTGTTAGATTCATGCAAGTAACCGATGATTTAGATAATAGAACATATGATTCAAACTTATTTAACTATGGTCTATACAGATTTATTTTAGGTGTAAATAAAAAAATCCTGATTGCAAATTCTGTAGCTCCTATGGCTGATCTTGCTTTTGCATATAACATTACCGATATTTCAACGTTAGATGCTTGGGTAGGAGCTATTGCCTATATGTTGCAGATCTATTTTGATTTCTCTGCATACTCAGATATGGCAATTGGACTTGCTGCTATGGCTGGGTTTAGATTCTCTGAAAACTTCATGAGTCCATATAAAAGTAGATCCATTAAAGAGTTTTGGAGAAGATGGCATATCTCGTTATCCTCATGGTTAAGAGATTATGTATATATACCATTAGGTGGCTCTAGAGTAAGAACAAGTCGTATTTACTTTAATCTAATTACTGTATTCTTCTTGTGCGGTTTATGGCACGGAGCTAATTTTACCTTTGTGGTGTGGGGCCTTTATAACGGTCTTTTCTTAATCTTAGAAAGACTTTTTTTAGTTAAAGTCCTTGAGAGAATTCCTTCAATATTGACTCATTTGTACGCAGTATTTGTTGTCTTGATTGGCTGGGTTATTTTCAGAGCAGATAACCTTACTCAGGCTGTAGATTACCTATCAGTGATGTTTGGAATTAGCAATTCTGGTAATGCAAGCATCTGCTCATACAAAGTTCTTAACTATATTGCTTTTGTTGTTGGTATCGTAATTTCATTTATAACATTAAAGAAATTTGATTCTTCAAATTCAAAAGAAGCAACTATTAGCACTCTTACATACAGTATTAATTCTGTACTTTTTATTCTGTCGATTCTTGTAATGTATTTTGGTGCTCAAAATCCATTTATTTATTTTAATTTCTAGGTTTGAAACAAGATGAAGATAATTAGAATTTTTCTACTTTTAATAATCTTTTTTGTTCCTGTCGCAGGAATGATTACAACACCTAGTGATTTGGTTTTAAAAGGTGAGAATCGAAATATTACAGCTTTTCCAGAGTTTGGAAAATCTCACTTCTTTTCACATTTACAAAAATATGTAACAGACAGAGTTTTTTATAAAGTTAAATTCGAAGAAGAGTTTTTCCCTGTATTTTATAAGTATTTTTCATTTTTTAAGTTTGATAAGAGTGAGATCTCGATTGCTGGACTTGATGGATGGTTATTCTTTTTTGATGCTACTTTGACAGATGTTTATAAACAACACTCATTCCCAGTTGAAGAAAAGCCTTATGAAAAGTATGTAAATGAAAAGGAAATTCCTTTTTTAAGACAATTATCTCAACTATCTAATGCTCCTCTGTACGTTATTGTAGGTCCAGACAAGCACGGAATTTATCCCGAATATATGGATCCTAATTTTGGAAAACCTGGTCATTACAGATTGTTTTCTAAATTCAAAACGGTATTTGAAGATAAAGGTTTTACGCTTGTTGATCCTTATGATGCTTTAAGAAATGCTAAATCTTCTCTTAAAGGAAAAGCTCTTTATTATACTGATGACACGCATTGGAATTTAGCTGGTGCTAAGGTTGCATTTGATTACTTTATGCCATATTTGGTTGATAATTATGAGCCTTATGACTATCACCTTTCATTTTCAAAACATGAAAATGGCGATCTTGTCAGAAACATCGCACAACCTAAAACAGGTTATTTAGATGATGTTAAGGTAAGTAGAGATAACTTGCCTGTAGTCGAAGTTTACGATTTTAATACTGATAAGCTTTTATCCAATACCAATTTAAACTTTGCCGAACCTTATTTTGGTACTTTAATTGTAAATAAAAATGCTAAAGATAAAAGAACTATTTTGCTTTTATCCGATTCTTTCGGATATGCTTTAAAGAGTTACCTGTCAGATTACTTTTATAAAGTGATTCATGTTCCTGGATTTAGTAAATACCCACATTCTTTAAAACCAGTATTTGATAAGGCAAAGCCAGATGTTGTTCTGTTAGTCAATGTTGAAAGAAATTTAACCTTATAGAAATCATTAGTTATATTGAAGAGTTTGAATTAAGCAAATTTCGTATTTTGAAACAGTACTAACGTACGATTTATAAATTAGGAAAACTGTATATGCCTAAAATTTTACGTCATGATGTTGATTTACTAAAAGCTGTTGCCATTATGGCTGTAGTTTTGTATCACTTCTTTGACCTTACTAATGCAAGTATGTTGACATCAGTATCTTTTTTTAGCGGTGGATATGTTGGTGTTGATGTATTTTTAGTGATTTCAGGCTATTTGATAACATCTGGCATTTTTTACAAGTTAACTAAATCTGATTTTTCATTTAAAGATTTCTATATTAGACGCTTTCAAAGAATCGTGCCTCCGTTAGCTGTAATGATGATTGTGGTTGCTGCTATAGGATATTTCTTAGTTTTTCCAGAAATCTACAAAGAACTGGGACTTGAGATCAAAAAGTGTTTGTCTCTGTTTGGAAATTATAGGTTTGCCAAAGATGGCGGATATTTTTCACTAGATTCATCTGGAAAACTTTTGCTTCATACTTGGTACCTTTGCATTACTTTTCAGTTCTATATTATATGGCCATTAGTTATTGTCTTGTTTAACAAGATGTTTGGCTCTAATAATCTGAAGCATAGTGTATTTGTTCTTTTTATTTTGTCTTTGATTTATCCTTTTTTTAGTTCTAAGATCGGTTATTTATTAACTGAATTTAGATTATGGGAACTCCTAGCTGGTGCAACTTTATGCCTGTTTTCATCAAATTTATCAAGAGTTGTAAGTAAGATTAACAGTTCATCTTTGTTGCAACTTATCTCCTTTTTAGTGGTCATAGGTTCAGTATTTTTAGTTCCACTTTATGGTGTAAATTCTTGGACTCCATGCGTTTCACTTTTAACTGTTATTGCTACATTGTTAGTTTTAGCACTAAATACAAATAACTCGATCTTAAAGTTATCTTGCTTTGAAAATATTGGTAAGTCTTCTTATTCAATTTATCTTTGGCACTGGCCTTTAATTATCTTTGCTTTAAGACTTGATTTGACTATTTCCTTATCTAATCTTTTTGCATTGCTTTTAGTACTTACTTTTTTTTCTTTTGTAAGCTATAGATATGTTGAGAAGGTAAAGTTCAACTTTAAATTTGCTTTACTCTTATTCGTACTGGCATATCTTACCGGTTTAGGTATCACTAAAACAGATGGTAGTAATTATTTGAAAAAGTATATGGTAAAAGAACTTTCGATGATGGTAAATGAAAGTTTAGAACTTCCAAAAGAATATCAACCATCTATTTTTATGCAAGAGAATAATGTTCCTGTGATGCATTATGGTTTACAGACTGAAACTCCTCATATTTTTTTTATTGGTGACAGCCATAATGAGCACTACAACTATTATTTAGAAAATATCAATAAAGTTCCTGTTTACTCAATGGTATCTGAAGCTACTATTGGCTATGGAAAACACTTTGCTAACAACAAGGTAGAATCAATTGTTGGTTTGAAAGAAAGACAAACATTTTATGATATATATAAAATAATGTTGAATAAGCTCAAGCCTGGAGATAAGGTTGTTTTAGCCAATAGATGGGATCTTTACTATACAGAATATCTATTAGATAACAATCTTAGAAACAAGGATTATAACTTTCCAAAGTATGTAAAAGTCCTAGTAGAAGATATTACAGAACAAGTAGCACTGCACCCTGAATTAGAATTTTACATTGTAGGTGAAGGTATTTTAGTAAGTAATCAGGTTGTAGCTTGTCTGAAAATTGATTTAAAAGACAGTTTCTTAAAGAACCTACTAAATACTGAAAAGTGCAAATCAACAAAGAATTATTTTGATGATAAGGTAAATTCATTGAATGATACCTTCAAAAAATTAACTAAGAAGTATAAAAACCTGCATTTTATTGAAAGAAACAGACCTCTTGAGTTAAATAATGGATTCTACAAAACCTATTCAGATAAAGGTATTCCTCTGTTCTTTGATGAAGCTCATTTCTCTTCTGAAGGCGGTGTTTTAGTTGGTAAATATTTAATGGATGAGATTGAAAAAGATTAGCTATGTTTGTTCGATTAAATAATACAGAATCTTTGTATTCAAACAACTATTTTCAAAAAACAGTAAATGTTCTGTTGATTGTTTTAACTATAATTTCCTTTGCTTTTTTAATTGCATACTTTTGGAAGTCAGAATTATCAGGTGATGATCTTGCTTATTTTAAGACTGTCGATGTTACTTGGTCTTGGATCATAAATACCCGTTATTTAGCATGGTCTAGCAGAGTCTTTATTGACGTTTTAATCCCATTCTTTGTTGATCACTTATTATTGCTAAAAATAACTTGTATAGGATTTCTGTTGGTATCCCCATTTATTCTATTAAAGCTGTTAAAAGGAAATTCTCTATTACATTTGCTATTTTGTTTTGCTGTTGTTTCCTTGCTTCCTTACTATGAAATGAAAACAGCCGGATTTGCTGCTACTGTTTTGAATTACTACTTTCCAATTGTTTTTGCATTGTTTTTATGTGCAGTAATCTACAGTAACTGTCAACTTAATTTGTTATTGTCTGTTGTAGTCCTTATTGTTGGAATTTTTGCTAGTAACCATGAACAATGTGTTATTGTTATCTTCACATTTTCTGTAATCGCTCTTATTAAATCAAGACCAAAACTCAATCCTATAGCTTTAGAGACACTGGTAATTTCAATATTAAGTCTTGTATTCATATTTATGTCACCAGGAAACTCTGTAAGAATGTCCTTAGAAATGAAAAATTGGATGCCAGAGTTTGCCGATTTTTCTGTTTATGAAAAAATATATATGGGCATAACAACGACTTTTTTCAATCTTTGCTACCATAATAACCTGCCATTTGTGTTTTGTCTGGTGGTTCTAGTTCTTTGTTTGTTTAAAAAGCTACGATGGGCATTTGCATCCTTTATTGTTTTATGTTTCTTTCAAGAAATATTAAGAAAGGTATTTAAGTCAATTGAGTTGTTAGAAAATGCCACTTGGCTTAATACCTTTCCAGCATTCACACTTATCATATTTTTTGTTTACGTAATTGTCCTATTGGTTATTGCTTTAAGGTTAGATCTCTCTATTCAAAACAGAATTGTAATCATAGTTATGATCTTTTTAGCATTTGCTTTAAGGGGAGTTATTGGTCTGTCTCCAACTGTGTTTGCTTCAGGAGTAAGAACTTCTATTTTCTCTCAAAGTCTTTTTATTATATGCGGAGGCTTTGCTTTAATGAAAAGCAATGTAGATATTAGCAAAATATCTATTTTGTTATTGTATTTTGTTTATGTAAATTTTCATAAGTTCATTTTAAACTATATTAGTTTTTAAAAACTAATTTGAAGTATGTCGCCTCAGGTATCAGTAGTTCCACAAAATCTTAGGCATATTGTTAGAGTATATTAAATTGAAGACAGATCTTTTCCTTAATAAGAATTCAGATGCTTTAATTGAAAAGGCCGTTAGACTAATGGCAATTTTGTCTGTAGTAATTGCTTTATCCTTTTTCATTTTTGTCCCTTTGAGTAACGATGACGTAACTTATTTTAAAGAACAGTCATTTTCATTAAATTGGCTGATAAATGAAAGATATATGACTTGGTCTAGCAGAGTCTTATTAGAAAGCGTTTTGCCATTTTTATGCAAGCATGATTATGTCTTTAGATTGGTGTCAGTTGCCTTTGTTTTATTAAATGTCTACTCATTAAAACTGATTTTTAAAGACTTGTCTTTATCTTTGGTATTGCTGTTCTTATCTCTTTTCCCTTTTTACAATTTTGAATCAGCAGGTTTAGTTGCAACAACTGTAAATTACTACTATCCTGCTGTGTTAGGGATCTTTATTGTTGGAGTTTTGTTAGAAGATGAAAGAGCTTCATTGTTCATTGCAATAGCATTAGTTATCTGCAGCATTATTGCCTCCAATCATGAGCAAATGTCTTTGATATTGGTTATTTTTTCATCTTTATTAGTAATTAAAAATAAGCATAAGTCTTTAGCTTTTGTAGTTCTATTTCTATCAATTCTCGGACTTTTAAACTGTGCCTTGTGTCCTGGCAATCACTTAAGATTGGTTGCAGAAACAGCTAAATGGATGCCTGAGTTTTCTGACTATAGCTTTTTTAATAAGGTATACTTGGGGATATCTTCAACTTTATACTTTTTAAACTTTTCTGAACCTTTCTTTCTTGTCCTTTTAACAGCAATTCTGTTTTTCTTATACAAAAAGAAATTGTGGATGGTAATGGCAATTCTCGTCATTATTTATTTGATTTTAAGATTGCCAGTCAGAATGAATATGAAAGCTGCTGGGGTGTTGTTAGATGGAACGTTTATCTTTGATTTTCCTTTAGTGTCTTTGCTACTTTTACTGTCTTTTGATTTTTTAATTTTATTTCTTATTGTAAAAGCCGGATTTAACTACAAAGTCAAGACAGTCCTTATTTGCTTATTTGTTTTAGCTAATGTGTTAAGGGCAAGTGTTGGATTTTCTCCAACAGTGTTTGCATCTTTAAGTAGACCTTCTATCTTCAGTGAAATCATCATTGTTGTATCATGTATGATAATTTTTGAAAATAGAAGATCTGTTTGTAATAAACAAAATTTGAATAAGCTCATTTCACTGCTGTGTTGTTTTTCGCTTTATTCGAATATCAGAACCTTGTTAACAATATGAACTAACAAGATCAGACCTACAGCATCAAGCAAAATCGTTACTATTTCTTTTCGTTGATAGTCTTCATAATGTACTCACCTATAACTTCGCCACCGTGTGAAGATAGGTGATTCTGGTCAAAAAATAATGGCACATTGTTATCAACAGTTCTGTAAAAGCCATTGTCAAGCTCTATTGCTTTGTTTCTATCGATAATTGTTACGTTTCTATTATTCTTTTCAAAATCATATAGAGCATGATCTATGGTAATTCTGGTTTTAGCTTGATAGTCTTTACTTACTTTACATTCGTTACTGTCTAGAACTTTATTCAAAATGGAGTCATTTAGGTTAATTTTAAGACAATTTAGGATCTTGTCATTTAGAGTGATACCTTGACTTAAAACATAAAACTTTAGATTAGGATAATTTCTTACAACTTGCTGAAGATCAGAAATTATAGCTGCAATAAACTTTTTAAAGTTAGCATTATTTGACTCTAGATTATGTTCTTTGTTGTAGAACATGGCATATCCATCCCAACGATTAGACAACACAACTGTGTCTCCATCTTTAAGTCTAGATAACATTTGAGTAAATAATGAATTGAAAGTTTTTCTTTCTTTAGGCCCCATGATTATCTGGGCTTTTAAATTTGCAAATTCATCGCCATAAGCAAGTACACCTCTCATATAGAGAACGTAGATTGGAGCCTTGTTGATATTTTTTAAGAAATAAACAAAGTGCTCTAGGTGAGAATCGCCTGCAAAAAATATGTGAGGAGTCTCTTTCTGATCTCCCATTTGCTCAACAGAGGTGCCATTTAATGAAAGAACATTGTGAGGGGTATATCTTTCATCAAGTTTAGGACCATCCTTAACCATTATCTTAATCTCATTATTCATGAATTTAGAAAGATAATTAGCTCCATCATATTGGCTCATTAACCATGCAGATGTTAACACCAATACATATAATGGAATATACATGTAGTGATTAACCAAAATATTGTTGGTAATTTTAGATGTCTCTATAAATTTATATGACAGATATGAAAACAATGTCACTGCCACAGAGATTGTTAATATAAGAGCAACATCGTTAGTGTATTTGCACTTTAAAATAAAAATGATTAAGGGCCAATGCCACAAATACAAAGAGTAAGAGGATTTGCCAAATATTGCAAAAGGAGTTACCAATTTAGTGTTTATGTCTAGGTTACATAAAATTATAAGCATTGTACCAACAACAGTTGCAAAAGATGTTGATACCAACCACTGACCATTTGTAAGACTTGTGGTAAAAATAGATACAATTATTAAGATAAGACCTAATGTAAACAGAGAGTTTTGGATAATCTTTCCTATTTTTAATTTTAGAGAATTTGTTAGTCTTTCGTTGTTGCTGTAAAAACTTAAACAAGCTCCAAAAAACAGTTCCCAAATTCTAGTTTGAGTTAATAGGTAGCTGCTATTCTTATTTTGAAGCACTATTGCAAGTATAAATAAAACTAGAGAAAGCAAGGTTACAGCAATTTTGCTTTTACTATTTCCGAGGAATTTGTTAAAAGTAGAGTAGATAACAGGATAAAGAATGTAAAATTGTATAAGAATACTGATGTACCAAATATGCAACAATATCTTATCTGATGAGCTTAATGAAAAATAACCGCCATTATGAGCGAAATAAAAATTAACTTTGAATAAGAGTGAATTGATTATTTCTTTTGATAGTTCTTTATATACTTCAGGAAAAACAAGAAAATATCCCAATGCTAAAGAAAATATGCAAACTATCAAGAAAGGAGGCAGAATTCTGGCTACTCTCTTTTTGTAGAATCCAATTAGAGAAAATGTTCTTTGAGCGCATTGTGAATTTAGACCTTTAGCAACTAAAAATCCTGAAATAACAAAAAAAACGTCAACTCCTAAAAATCCACCATCAAAAAGATGAATATTCGTTACGTAGTCAGCATTCAACAATGAAAAAAAATGGTAGAGAACTACACTAATAATTGCAATTCCTTTGAGTAAGTCCAAATCTACTCTGTACTTTTTTTGTTGCATTTTTTTTAGGATCCTAATTTAACTTCACTCTACTTTCCACGGTTAAAATTTAATGATAGACCTCATTCTACTGCGGTTGTGCTCTTTAACAACCGATTAAATACAATGAGAGAAAAATTTGAGATAAATGTAGTAAAATCAATAGATTAGCTCGATTTAGTGGCATTTTTCTGTTATAATTCAAGGCGTTAACAAAAGCGAATCATAAACAGGAAAACACCATGGATATTGTATCAGCTAAAGGTAGAGAATTACTACAGTTTAACCTAGGAAAATTTGCTCAGGAAGCTTTAAAACTTAACAGGAATGCATACAGATGCAGACTTCCCAAGTCAGGCTCTATTTCTTCCAAATACAAGTCTCAGACCATTTGTGCCGGAGAGATGTTGTCTGGAGTTATCAACTCCTGTCTTCTGGAAAACAATTTCTCTCAGTCCTGTTCATCCTTTACTTCTACTCTCCTGCCAGCTAAAAAGAGTGCCATGTATGAATTTATGAGTTCTCCAAAGGCAAACTGGAACAGGATGATTATGTTGACTGCATGGGAAGCACATAAGCAAATTGCATCTTTAACCAATCATAAAGAACACTGTCTTATCATCGATGATTCTGTACTTGAACATTCTGGAGCTAAAAGGATGGAGAATGTAACAAGAACATATGATCATAACCTCGGCTCTACAGTAAAAGGATTTACATGTCTGCAGTTAGGATGGACCGATGGTCGCAGCTGCTTTACCATTGACTCAAAGCTTGTAGCCTCAGATGAAAGCAAAGCCAAATCTAAAGCCTGTCCTAAACAGAAGAACAAGTGTTTTGACCATCGTCTTCATGGTGGTGTTATACGTAACGATGCTTACATCCCCCTCTCGATTTTTGTTTTTTCCTGAATTTATCCAATTTTAAAACGTCATCTGATTAAAAGCACCTCTGTAAGTCTCTTTATTAAAGTATCGAGTCCATTCAAGTCCCATACATCGGATGATGTTCTGTAAATCTTCATTAAACCACGGTATCTGCAGAATGTCAGTATGTGGAGCTCCTACTATTGAGAGGTTGTTGTTAAACACATACTGAAAGAACCTCATTAAAATAGGTCTTTCATTTCTGCCTTTACCTTCCAGGTTTTTAATTGACAGCTGATGCTCACGCATTGTCCGTCTCAAATAATATTCCAAAGCGGAGTATACAAGTAGGGCTAAACTCATAAGCCACAACAGAGCATCAATTCTTGATGGCTTCTTCAGGTAAATTGAATCAACAAAGAAGCGAGGATCTTTACAAACTCTCCAGCTTCTTTCGATAACGCTCTGTCTTTTATAAACTCCTAAAAGCTCAGCCATGGTCCAGTTACGCTCAGTGTCAGTAGTAACAATGACATACATCATTTCCTGTGCAATGGCTTTGTCTACAGTTTCTTTATTGATACTTACTGCAGCATGACCTTTTACACCTGCTAAAACCTCTTCTTTTTTACCATCCTTCTTAGGTCTGCCTCTGGTATTTTTAAAGACATCCTCATAAGAGATGTTATCAACGGTGCAAAACTTAACTTTCTTTGTAAGTTCAGCTACAGCTTTCTGAGCATCACCAAGACATTTGCATGGATTAGCCCCCAACTTTTCAAAGCCTTTTGTAAGTCTTTCAAGTTCATTCTGAGCTTTCTTGCTTATTGTTCTGGTTTTCTTTTCTCTTAGTGCTCCGTTTAAGACAAGTAATCTTTTTACTTTGACTCCGTCACTCTCACAGTCATCACACCACATTCCCAAAGGAGTCTGCTCATCATCAGGAAATATCTTTTCAAACTGAGTTTTTTGTCCCTTTCCTTTTTCAAAGCACTCTTTGCTCAAACAGCTATGATCTGCAAGTCTTGAAACAACATCCATGCCCTTGGCTTTGACTGAGTTTATTATCTTTCCTGTACAAAGAGCGTTGTCGCCTACTATGTACTTTAAGTCTTTATATACCCTGAAGTGTAGGCAGTGTATCAATGGTAATGTCATAAAATGACTTCTTGTCATTGACGTTTCCTGACAAATTCTTTGCACACAGAGAAATTCTGCTCTCTCCATCAGATATCATCACACTGATTGCCTGCTTCAGGTCATGGCGATGATCTCTTGAGTATCCAAGTTTTATTTCTAATGGACAGTCTTTCTGCTTATAGGATCCTCCATCATAGTGAAAAGAGGTGCTGTCTATATGTGTCTCTTTTACACTTATGCCAAGCTTTTCTACAGTCTGCGATGCACAGGCTAAAAATAATCTTTCTGAACCATACTCGTAAACACTGTCCAGAAACCTTGATAAAACTGCTCTGCCAAAGGATTTACCTTCTAAGCCAGGATGTCCTAATAAACTTCCAATAGGTATGTTCTCAAAGTATTCTGAAGTTCCACATAAAGTCTGATACGGAACATTAAGCACCTGCATTATAAGTGCTGAAGCTATCTCTCCGTTGCTGACCTCAACATATCCTGTTTTACCAATAAGTTCGTCAATAAGCTCCTGTAACCCAAGCTTGTCCAACATACCAGCTACAAATGGCATATTCCCTAAAGGCATGCTTCTGTAACTCAATGGTCCATCTGCTACGGTCATACTGATTAAATCAACAAACTTTCTGCCTAACATAGAAAACTCCTTTTTCTATAAGGCATTAGACGTCATTTAAAGCTCATTGTCGATGGTCAATACGCTAGTTTGATCTGTGTATCAAATTTCTGTAACTTCTGAACTAAAACTTGATCCTTAGCTCAAAATTCTCTAAAGTACTTCTTGACTGTTGTACTCAATGTTTTCTATTTTTGAAAAAAGTTCAATTCAACAGTGCCACAAAAATCAGTGATTTTTACTGATCATCGTCGGCTTTAACTTATTATCATGAGCATTATGTGCTATGTCTTTAAGGTTTAAAGATGAAGTTTAAAGTTCATAAAAAGTAATTGAGTTTTAGTTGTGTTCAAGTATAGCTCCAGACTTTCTAGTTTTGTTTTTTTATTTATCTCAAAGTAAAGATAAAATGAGTTTTAAGAAGATTTTTTTGACAGTATTTATAGCTTATCTTTTGCTATTTCCAGTATATCTACTTTCAATCTATCTTTATGATCCTAGCCATATTTTCAGAAATCTAGACAATTTGTTCGCTAAAAGTATGAGACTGCAAGCAAGATCATATCTAAATGAAAATACAAATGTTTCTGGAATAATTATTGGATCAAGCATGCTTGAGAACACTTCATCAGTAGAGGCTAGTAAAAAGTTATTTCCAGATACTGATAACTTGTTTCTTAATCTCTCTTTAGAAGGTTCATCCTTTGCTGAGCGTAAATTAGTTTTAAACTATGCTTTTTCAGGCCACGATATCAAAAAAGTAATATATTCTATCGATTTAGCACCTCTTCATTTTGCTCCCAAAACAAATGATGATTGGGAAAAACTTTATGATAGCAATCCTTTCAATGATTTTCTTATCTATTTTAGAAAGACCCCCTTACAGTGTTTATTAACCTTATCTAAAAGCAAAAAATGTATCGGCTCTAAAGTTAGTTTAGATAGACCAACAGCTTGGATTAACGACCCTAAATATACTAATAGCTTTAATGGAGTATGCTCATGGCCTATTATGTCAAAGATCCTTCTAAAGGACAGTTTGTATAACTATAAAAAATCAGATATCATAAATTTTTATAATATTACATATCAAATTAAATATACTAAGGATAATGTTTTCGCGCTTACTGATAAGCACAAGAAAACAGAGTTTTATTTTGTTGTACCCCCATATTCTGCTCTGTATTATAAAATTAAGTTTTCTGCTGCTAAAGAAGAATACGATTGGACACGTAATTTCTTAGAATATTTCGTCTCTGAATGTGATAAAAGATCAAACTGTCATTTATATGGATTTGATGATCAATCATTTGTTTCAGATTTAAAGAATTATAAAGATCCTATGCATTATTCTGATAAAATTAATTCTTTAATGATTGATTCCATTGCAAATCAAGAGAATGAGATCAATGCGAATAATCTCAATGATTACTTAGAAAAATCTGAGTCAATTGTAGAAAATTTTGATATTGAAAAAGTGAAAAAAGGACTTTCATCATGCGTGGATTAGTAGTTCTGTCTTAATTGCTATAAGATTTCTTTAGATGAATGAGCTTTGTGTTGTGGTAGCTCCGATAAACAGGGATAAATTTTAGTAATGGTCTTTGCAAGTTTACCTTTTATCTTTTTTATTCTTCCATTATTTCTTACTTTAGATTTTTTATCTCAAAAGAAAAATCTAATTAGAAATATCTTCATTATCCTAGTAAGTTTATTCTTCTATGTTTTTGATGGTGGTACTCACTCATTAAAGATCTTGTTAGCTTATGGAGTGTTAAATTTCATTTTTGGCTATATCTTAGAGTATGTAAAATCAAAAAATCATTTTTTTTTAAATTTAACTTTAATTTTATTTGTTGCAATTAACTTACTGGCACTAGTTTTCTATAAATACAGCTTTTGGCTAGTAAATCTTCTGAACGATAATGGTATTGCTGATAACATTTCTGCTAAACCTCAAATTCTTCCATTAGGTATCAGTTTCTTTACGTTCCATGCCATTAGTTATTTAATAGATATAAGCAGAGGAGAATTAAACGGCAAAAGTAATGTTGTAAATTTCTTAACTTACTTTTTCATGTTTCCTCATTTGATTGCTGGTCCTATTGTTAGATACAAGCAGGTAAAGGACGATCTTGTAGATAGAACTTACGACCAGTCACTGTTCTCCTATGGTCTTTACCGATTTATCTTAGGTGTTAATAAAAAGATCCTGATTGCCAACTCTGTAGCTCCAATAGCCAACATGGCATTTACTTATCATGTTGCAAGTATATCAACAGCCGATGCCTGGTTAGGAGCTGTAGCTTACATGATTCAGATTTACTTTGATTTCTCAGCTTATTCAGATATGGCAATTGGATTGGCTGCTATGGCTGGTTTTAGATTTTCAGAGAACTTCAATCAGCCATATTTGAGTACTTCAATTAAAGATTTCTGGAGACGTTGGCATATTTCTTTATCATCATGGTTAAGAGATTATGTCTATATACCATTAGGCGGTTCTAGAGTTCCAACCTATAGAATTTACGCTAATCTTATAACAGTCTTCTTCTTATGTGGTCTTTGGCACGGAGCTAATATGACCTTTGTAATTTGGGGACTTTATAATGGTTTGTTCTTAATTTTAGAAAGATTATTTTTAGGTGATCTTTTAGCTAGAGTTCCAAAGTTAATTACACATCTATATGCCATATTTGTAGTTTTAATTGGCTGGGTATTTTTTAGAGCAGACAGTTTGTCTCAAGCATTTGAATATTTATCTGTAATGTTTGGTTTATCTAATTTAGATAAAGAGAGCATATGTCAGGCTCAGCTTTTAAACTATGTTGCTCTTGTAGTTGGTTGTATTATAGTCTTCTTAAAGTTGAAATCATTTAACTCTTCTAATACACATGAAGCTGTTACTCATAACTATGCTTATTTTGTTAACTTTATTTTGATTTTTGTGTCTGTACTTGTATTGTACTTTGGTGCACAGAATCCTTTTATCTACTTTAACTTCTAAGGAAAAATAAATGACTAGGTATTTAAATTTCTGTCTTGTTTTTCTTATGTTTGCAGTACCAGCAATCGGATTTATCATTACTGACAATAATACAGTGGTAAAAGGTGAGAACAGAGTTATTAACCAGTTTCCTAAAGAATACTCAGATAACTTCTACTCTCAATTAGTCAATTGGTTTAATGACAGGTTGCTGTTTAAATTGGAGGTAAATGAGAATCTGTACGCTGATTTTCATAATTACTTTAATGATTTTAATTTTTCATCAAGTCAGTTTTCTGTTGCAGGCAATAGTGGCTGGTTGTTTGCTGGTAACAGCTCTGATTATGTTTATTCTCAGCATACTAAAGAACTTAAGTTCAATCAAACCAAAATTCAAAAGAAAATTTTTACCTTGCAGGCAATACGCGATTCTTTTAAAGGTGATATGTACTTTGTTGTAGGTCCAGATAAACATGGTATTTATCCAGAATATATGAATCAGAATATATTACAGCCAGGTAAATATAGATTTTTTGATAAAGTAAAGACAGCATTGAAGATCAGTGGGGTAACAGTCATTGACAATTATGAAGCTCTAGTATCTTCAAAAGATCCAGATAAGAGGGTATCTCTTTATTACGGTGATGATACTCATTGGAATAAATATGGTGCTTATGTTGCTTTTGAAAATGTCATGAGACTTATAGATCCTACATACATCTCGCAACATTATAAATTTTTATTCTCTCACCATGAAAATGGCGATTTAGTACATAATATTAAGAATCCACGAAGAGAAATTTTAGATAGTGCTTTAGTTGATAATGTCAGAAAAAGTACTGTAAAGGCAAAAGATCTGTTTTCAAATACATCAAAAGAAATTAGTTTTGATGTAAATTCCTCTTTAGAATTAAACTGTAAATATGTAAACAATACACCAATCTCAGATAAAAAAGTCTTTCTAATTACAGATTCATATGGAGTTTTATTTATGCCATATACAGTGGACTACTTTAAGACTGTAATTCATATGAATAGGCGTTTGCACGATTTAGGTCTGATTACCAATGAGATTAGAAAAGAGCAACCTGACATTGTGATTTATTTAAACGTTGAAAGAGAAGTTGCAGACAGAGTTTTTTAACCAATTAAGCCGATTAAGAAAAGTTGATGCATCTTCTATGTTCTTATGTGCAAAAATTACTCTTTTGAAACTTCATCAATAATGTATTCACCTATAATAGAACCTCCAAAACTTGAGTAATGAAGAGGATCTTCAAATATCCCTTTATTATTTATGTATATTCTATATTTACTGTTAATTCCTTTTAGAGGTGCGTTGCGATCTATAAATATTACGTTATTTTTACAGAATTCAATGAGTTTTGTGTTGATTCCAGTTGTATAGGTCTCCTCAAAATCGCTGGTATTCTTAAAAAGATCTGTATTGATTATTTTTTTTAAGTATGACTCATTAAGATTTACTTTTGACCAAATTACTGCTGTTTTGTTTGGTACAAATGAGCATCCAACAATGTAAAATTTTAGATTTGGATGAAGAGATATCTGTTCATTCAGATCTAAAATTACAGCATCAGTGTATTTTTGTAGTGATGTTTGATCTACTCGTAAATTGTTTTCTATGCAATAAGATCTGTACAGAATATCCCATCTGCCACAAAGAACCACTTTATCTCCATCGTTCAATTTGTTTAAACTATCTTTATAAAGATTGTAGAATGTTTTCTTATCTTCAAGTGGATTAAAAAAGATTGTATTGAGATTTGTAAAATAGTTACCGTATGCCATCATAGCAGGATGATAAAGAACATATACAGGTTCTTTATTTTTATTCTTTAAATACCACAGGTAGTGTCCTAAATTAGAATCACCTACAAAGAAGATTTTAGGAGTTTCAGATTGAAGACCGTAATGCCAAACAATCTCATTACCTTCTTTAAAAGCAATTGATGGTGTGTACTCTTTTGGTAGTACTAAATCTTGTGGCATTGGAATAATAAAGTTTGATAAGTAGTTACTACCAAAGTTCTTATGGAAGTGATAGTAAGATACAAAGCAAAGTAAAAAGAGGGTAACAGTTACCTTATAGTCAATCTTTCTCTTCTCAGTAAAGATG
>SAMEA104315433__coassemble_231_pt1 | contig 29891 bp, 21 predicted proteins | sample SAMEA104315433__metabat2_low_PE_036 | metagenome-assembled genome bin SAMEA104315433 (sample SAMEA104315433) | gut metagenome | biome: Monkey gut; feature: monkey-associated habitat; material: faeces | place: China | collected 2013 | reverse complement strand
ACAAATATTATCTTTTTCAATGAGTTAAAAAGAGGGAGAAATATTTACCAGTTACTACCTATATTGCAAGTCCTGAAGTGGCAACTGTTCATCCTTGTGTGATACGAGACAGACAGAGCAGAGTCTATATGGAAATGGTTAATGCCTATGGTGATATACAGTCAGATTTAACCATGTATCTAAGACGTCTGATTGCATTTTTTAAAGAGCAGGATGCCACTCTGTGCTATAGCTATTCCATGTCTCCAGAAGAGACCATCAGAAAAGCAAATGAATATACAGCAAAACTGCAATTTGAAGATGCTGACGCTAACTTTTCACTGATTACCGACATACAGGATCAGTGTGCAATCATCACTCTAATTCTCAAAAGAAGACAAAATATCTATGTTGCCTTTTCAAGATATTTGGATAAACATCCTGAATGCAGATATCTTATGGCAGTTCCTGGTTCCGGTCTGTTACTTGCTGCAATCTCACATATCGTTACTCAGGGAGATTTTAAACGATTTAAAAATCCAAGAGCCTTTGCAGCCTATACAGGTTTTGTTCCAGAACACAGCGGTACTGGTGGCAAAAAAAAAATAAAAGGTCTATCTGAGAAAGGTAACCCTGTATTAAAAGCATTACTTTATGAAGGTGCCAATGCATGTATCAGTCATAACGGCAAACAGAATAAAAAGGATAAAAGAGAAAAGATAAAACTTGCAGGTGAAATTGCAAGAAGTCTCTGGAAGATAGGCATTAACCTAAACAGTCCTGATGAAATAAAAGAAATCCTACAGCACTACGATCCAGACCTTGCTTCTAAAATCACTGAAAAGAACTTCAACTCCAAACTTAGCAAATTCAAAAGCAAATGCAATAAACTCGCTCTACTTCTAGAACGTCTTACCTCATCTCCTGTAATTACAGACTGGCTTAAGAGTAATTCCCCTGAAAATGAAAATAACTCTTTCAGTCCTGACCTTGAAAAATTTAAAGACTGTCACATTGATTTATCCTCTGAGGACAGTACTTTCAGAAGGTCTGCTGCAAGGCTCAAGGCTTACTTTAAAGGATTTAATAATATCCCAGAACAGAAACTATCTGATGGAGAGCTTTTAGATGATGTTCCTGTGAGTTTTCAGATGAATTAACTTTTACAGCTCCAGTTTAAATCAGAACAAAGAACCGTAAACCATAACTGACTAATTCAGTATATTGATAAAAATCTCTCCAAAGAAATTCTCTGGAAGTAAATCTGACAAAAATAAAAGAAGAGACAGCTAACTTTGGTATTTATTGCCCTGAGCTGAACTCTATAAACTGAAGCTTTCAGGTTTATACATTTAATTCACATGATTGTTGCCTTTTAACCTGTCATTACAGGCAAAAGACGTTAAAAACATTATATAGAAATCCCTACCAGGGATCATAAAGCAGATTTGATCAAGACTACTGAACTGAACATTAGGATGATTGAATAGCGATTTAGTAACAGAACCAGAAGAGCAACAGTTAACAGTAAATAACAGTAAAACATCAAAGGGACACTTTAACCACAACAGCGTAACAAAGTGCCCACGTTATTCTTTTGTCTTAAAAAAACAGCCTTACTTATAAACAAACTTACGTAAATTCATAGAGTTATCTGATTGTATGAAGAGCAAAAATATTTTGTGTGTTTTTTATTATTTGCTTGACAGATCGCCGTTCTCTATATAGAAATGCCGTGAAGTTAATTAAGGAATACAGTCGAAAACACCATAGAGGTCAGAGTAGACATACTCAACAAGAGACCGGATATATAGCTGCATTTACTATGTTATGAAAAGTTATCAAAATCTCTTGCAAGTTTAAGTGGGTCAATATATAAAACGCTCCACTAGACCTAAGTTAGGCGCGCGATCCGTATAAGGAAATACTAAAAGATAAAGAGTTTTATCTTGATGACGGTGGAGTTACTTTATCAGGAGGGGAAGCTCTGTTATATGTAGATGAAATTATCCCTTTAGTAAAACTCCTAAAAAAAGACAAAATAACCGTTGCAGTTGAAACATGTCTTTTTGTACCTACAAGTAACTTAGAAAAAATCTTAACTTTCTTAGATTTTATTTATGTTGACATAAAAATTCTAGATCCTATTTTATGTAAAAAAATTCTGCATGGAAATATAGAGCTCTTTCTGAAAAATCTTGACAATGTAGTATCTAAACACAAAGTTAATGTAAGACTTCCTGTTATTAAAGACTTTACCGATGGTGAAGATAATATCAATATGATCATTTACCTCTTGAAAAAGTATGAAAATTACATAAAGCAAGTAGAAATCATAAAAGGACATAATTAGGGAGATGAAAAATACAAAACATTAGGCAAAGATATTCCCCAGAAATGTGAAGTAAGCATAGATTTTCTAAAAAAGTATAAAAAAAGGATCGATTCATCTGTTAGAGTGCCTGTAATTATTTGTTCCTTTTAGTATTATTAACAAAACCTTATGATTCATATATTGGTAGCAGATTTAAAAGCCCCATACTTAACTGCAAGGCAACACTATATAGTGTTAGCGCTTTTGACACTTTAATAGCTACCTTTTCATGTAATGCTGAAATTCTTGAGATGGATATTACTGAATAGCTGTGCTCTGTTAGAGATAAATACTAAAAGATGACGGATATGTAGGAGTCATAACTAATATATGAGGAATATTACATATGCCAATAGATTATTATAAGATCTTGTCGTTAAATCAAACTTCAATACAAAAAAATCCAATTGATATTTATGAGTCTTTAGATAGACAGAGTGATGTTGGTCCTCTTAGACCAGTACAAAAAAACATATTAACCCAATGGTATAGCAACAGGTTAAACGACAGAGATTTAATAATAAAACTTAACACAGGAGAGGGAAAGACTCTAATTGGCCTTTTAATATTACAATCATTAATAAATTTAAATAAAGGAAAATGTTTATATATATGTCCAAACAAGTTTTTGGCCGAACAAGTCCATAATGATGCTAAAAAATTTGGAATTCAAACTGATTTATTAGAGTCAGGCTCATCTCTTCCTCTTGAATTTACTCAAGAAAAAAAAATTCTGATAACAAATGCTTACAAATTTTTTAATGGAAAATCGTTATTTGGAATCGAAAATAATAGTTTGTCTGTACAAAATATAATTTTAGACGACGCGCACGCTTGTATAGAAACAATAAAAAGTGCATTTACAATTAAAATCACTAAAAAGGATGAATTTAATCTATATGAGAATATAAAAAATCTATTTGAAACAAGTTTAAGAAATCAATCTGAGGGAATTTATGAAGAAATCTGTGAACTAGAAGATTGTGAAAATATTTTACTTGTGCCTTACTGGGATTGGATTGAAAAATCAGGTGATGCAATTAAGTTAATATTAGAAGGCATAAAAAATGATAATAATGAAATAAAATTTGCATGGCAACTGTTAAAAAATAACATAAGCAAATGTAATTGTTACATTTCTTCTAAAAGAGTCGAAATATCTCCAAGCAACATAGATATAAGTATTTTTGGTTCTTTTTCGAATGCAAAAAGACGAATTTTAATGTCTGCAACAACACAAGACGATTCTTTCTTTATTAAGACTTTCAATTTTTCAACCATCTCTGTTAATTCTCCTTTAATCAACGAAAAAAAATATTGGTCTGGAGAAAAAATGATAATTTTTCCTTCTTTATTAGACCCAAAATTAACAAGAGATACAGTAATTAAAGAGTTACTATCAAAAAAACATGATTTTGGCATCTTTTCTATCGTTCCTAGCTCCTATAAAGTGCAAATGTATCAAGAAATTGGTGAAGATAAAATTGAATACATAAGAGGCAAAGATATAAATAACTCGATAAATAAAATTAAATCTAAGTTTCCAACATCAAAAATTTTCATAATTAATAACAGGTATGATGGGATTGACTTACCGGATAATCTGTGTCGAATCTTAATTATTGATGAACTACCTATTTTTGAAAATTATGCAGATCAGTATGCTTCAAAAGCTTGCCCAAATAGCAATTTGTTAAAAAAAAGAATAGCCCAAAAGATTGAACAAGGGTTTGGGCGTGGTGTTAGAAGTGATAAAGACTATTGTGCGATAATAGTTCTTGGAAAATCACTATCAAATTTTATCCTAAATTCAAACAATAGAGTTCTATTTTCAGAACAGACTTTAAATCAAATTGACATGGGTCTTGATTTAATAAAATATTCTAAAGAAAACAATGAATCCACTTTAGAAATGTTTAGAAATCTAATAGCACAAATTCTAAACAGAGATGAAGGATGGAAAGAGTTTTATACCAGCACTATGAATTCAAATAAAAACAAAACAAATATGCAAGATAGTTATAATTACGATCTATTTATTCAAGAAAGGAAATCTGAGCAATTTTATTTGAATGACGATTATAAAAAAGCTATTGAATGTACTCAAGAGCTGTTAGATTCGCACCACGAATTATCTGATTTGGAAAAGGGGTGGTTTTATCAAAATCTTGCTAGGTATTTCTATTTTAATAATAGACAAGAATTTGAGAAACTTCAAAAAAAAGCTTACAAAAATAATAAAAGCTTATTAAAACCCAAAAGTGGTATTGAATACAATATTTTAGATAATTTAGATTGTGACAGGTTTCAAAACATAAGAGATTATTTAAAAAAATATAATAATCACCGAGACCTTTTATTAGAGACTGAAGCGATTCTCGATCATTTAATATTTGATGGTGACTCAGATAAATTTGAAAATTCTATCGATTGTATTGGAAAAATTCTTGGATTTAAAAGTCAGAGACCAGATCAAAAATACAACGTGGGTCCTGATAATTTATGGTTTAATTCTCAAGACAGATCTTTCTTTGTAATTGAATGTAAAAATAGAGTTCAAACTAATACAGTAGAAATATCAAAAAAATACTCAGGGCAAATGAATAATCATGTTGGGTGGTTTAAGGATAATTATCCGTATGCTCATAAAGTAATTTATATTATGATTATTCAAACTAAGAATTTGGCATCAAATGCAAATTTTGTTGAAAACGTAAGGATAATTCGAAAAAATGGCCTAAACAAATTAAAAAATAATGTTATTGGTTTTGTTAACAATATGATAAATAATGAAATTTCTACATTATCAGATCAGAATATAAAGTTATTACTAAATGAATTTAAATTAAATAGTGAAGATTTTTATAATTTCTATTCAGAAGAGTATTATCACAAAACAGTAAATAAGTAACCATTGTTCATTAATGATATCTCTATTCTTTGACATAAAAAAAATTCAGTAATTTAATATTGTTTGTGATCAATTTTATATACAAATGTTAGAAAATATTCATATACATAATTTTAAGTGCATCTCTGATTTGACGATAGATCTTTCCTATAAAGAGAAAGCTCCTGTTGGATACAAAAAATCAACCGAATTGTACTTCTATGAATTAAAAATTAAAAATAGGGGATCTCCTGTATTTGCAATGTATGGAGCTAATGGCTCTGGAAAATCTACAATTATCAAAGCGATTCAGTGTTTCAAAAAAATTATAGTTAAAGGCATTGAAAAAAAATATTACGTGCCAAACCGTATCATTGATAATGATAGTTCATTGACTTATACGGAAGTATCTATAGCTTTTTGGAAAGAATCTAACAAATTCGAATATTCAATCAAATTTAATGAAGATACCATAATCGAAGAAGCTTTAACAAGCAATAGAAAGGAGATATTCTGTATTAAAGATTCTGAACTTTTAAATGTAATTAGCAACGATATAGATGCACGTAATGAATTTTCTAAAAGGTGTATCAACGCAAAATCACACAAACAGATCAAAACTTTTTTATACACAATTCCTGATTTATTACCAGGCATTAATAAAGTCTTAATAGATGCAAAAGAATACATATTAAAGGATCTTTGTATTTACAACTCTAACAATGAACAATGCTATATTTCAGGAATAAATAACCTAGCAAGTACTTATTCTGGTACTCACGAAGAAAAGCAAAAAGCAGCAATTAACTGCATTGTTGACTATTTAGGGAGACTTGACAGCGGAATTGTAGGTTTAACCGTTAATAAAACATTAATGCATGATCGTATAAGGCAATTAAAAAATAACGCTGACTATGCAAATTTTCTTTCACAAAAATTTGTTTTTGAAAAAGGCACTGAGGATCAGAACGTATACATATATGATGCTTATACTTTGCATAAAACTATAAATGGAAATATAGTTAATTTTGGCATAAACTCTGAATCAGATGGCACAAAGATACTCATTGGGTTACTTGGTGAATTTTTAACAGCCATTCGTACAGGTAAAGTAATTCTAATTGATGAACTTGATGAATCATTACATTCTTTACTGGTAAAAGAGCTTGTTAATTTATTCAAAACAAAGAGAATTAATGAGAATGGTGCTCAAATAATATTTACAGCACACAATCCAGAAATACTTGATATTTTAAATCCAAATGGAGTCGGTATAGTTAATTACAGAAAATCTAAAGGCTCTGTTGTCACAAAAATCTCAGAATTTGGAATAAAAGTTAAAAAAGGTTCTTTAAGAGATTCCTTCTTAAAGGGAACTTTTGGAGGAATTCCATTTCCTTATGTGTAAAAAAACAATGTTGTGCGACAAATATACAGGACCAATAATTGTGATTTGTGAAGGTGACTCTGAAAAAGCTTATATTCAGAATATAAACCGTATTTTGAATTATAAAAAATCCTACGGAGCCTTGTTTAAACCAATCACTGTTAACACTGGTTATTTTTACGAAGTCAAAAAGAAGTTCAGATCTGAATACAAGAATAATCCAAAATCTTCTATCATCATATGGGTTGATTTTGATCTTTATAAGAGAAATGATAAAGATTGTTTGGAGATTTATAAGAAAAAACAGGGAATACCTGACTTTTTATTTTCTTGCATTAATTTTGAAGACTTCCTAATACTTCATGAAAAAGAAAATACAGTTTCAAAATGGATAAAACTAAGTGGTGATCATTTTAAAGAGCCAATGCACAGTGACGAATATCTGAGTAGATTTAAACTGATCAAACCAAATTATAAGAAAGGAGAATTAGCACAACCAATTGATAAATCCAGATTTGAGATGATGTTAAATAATCTTGAATCAGGAAAATTCTATAGTAATGATTTTGGTAAATTTCTACTTGATAATATTAAACATGGATATTTTGAGTTTAATGACCGATAAAAGGTATAACTGTTGAAATATCTTGTTGTTCTTTGAAATTGTGATACATCAGATATGTTACAAACAGGCTGTTATAATAAGATCACAGGTAAAATGTATGACGTTTTCAAGTTTTTATAAAGTGCGATTTTTCTCTAAGACACATGAGTAAAACCATAATCATTTTATGTTACTGGACGTATTTTCTATAATAACCGGTTATAATCATCAAAGATTGATTTTGTTAGAGAATTATTTCAAGCAATGAATTAATTAAAGAATTGCTTGAAAGTGTTGTATTTATCGCTGAAATTTTGTAATTATGTTAAAAAAGTTCTCTGTTGAAAATTTTAAAGGTTTTCAGAATAAGCTCACTTTAGATCTTGAAGTTGGCTCTTATGATTTTAATTCTGAAGTGATTAAAAACAATTGTATATCAAAGGGTATTATTTACGGTGTTAACAGTAGTGGTAAATCAAATCTTGGTTTAGCAATTTTTGACATCATAATCCATCTTACAGAACGCCATAAACTTATGCACAGTTACGATTTTTATTTAAATATGAATAACAGCAACAGTGTAGCAAACTTTGAATATGAGTTCATTTTTGATGGCCATGATGTTGTTTATAAATATTCTAAAAATGATGCTACTTTTTTGTTGAATGAGAGTTTGTCAATTGATAACACTGAAGTAATATTTTTTGATTTCACTAGAAAAACTGGTTTTACAAAACTTGAAGGCACTGATACTTTAAATAATTCAATAAACAGCGACAGTCCAATATCCAGGGTAAAATTCGTAAACAATAACTCTATACTCGCAGATAATGAACAGAATAGAGTATTCAACAAATTTATTCATTTTGTTGACAATATGCTTCTATTTTATTCATTAGACAGCAGGGGATATGAAGGTTTTATGAATGGAACAGAAAGCATTTCTGAAGGGATCATAAACAGCGGAAAGCTTTCTGATTTTCAGAGTTTCTTAAATAGAATAGGCATTGACTACAAGTTAAAAGAACAAGAAATTGATGGAAGAAAAAATATTTACTGTTCGTTTAATAATAAGTCAGCTGATTTTTTCAAGATAGCATCAACAGGCACCAAATCGCTTGCTTTATTTTATTACTGGTACATTCGCATGGAAAATGCGTCTCTTGTTTATATTGACGAATTTGATGCTTTTTACCATTTTGAATTATCAAAAGAAGTACAAAAACTCTTGAATAAACTAAAACGAGTTCAGATTTTCACCACCACTCATAATACTGATCTTATGAGTAATGATTTGCTAAGACCTGATTGCTATTTTCTGCTACGTGACAACAAAATAACGGCACTATCAAAGCTGACAGACAAAGAGATTAGAAAAGCTCATAATCTACAAAAGATGTATAAGACCGGAGCTTTTAATGCAAAATAACAACTACATTGCATTTATAGTTGAAGGTGATGACAGAGAACCTCAGATCATTGAAAATATATCAAAAGTGTTCTTTAGTCATCATAACTTTAAGATTATTTCTCTTCCTGCAGGTAATAACATTTACATGTTGTGGAAAAAGTTAAAAAGTGACAATTTTGAGACCGATATTATAGAAGTTGTCAGAGAAATCAATGATCAATCTAAGGATGCACTGAAAGGATTATCAAGAGACGATTTTTCCAGTGTTTATCTTCTGTTTGATTATGATCCACATCAGAAAAATACAGAAAGAAATCTCACTGAAGATATCATAAAACAAATGCTTGAGAGTTTTGATAACGAAACAGAAAATGGAAAACTGTATATCAGTTATCCTATGATCGAAGCTTTGAGAGATTTTACTGATTCAACTTGTGGCAATGGTATTGATTGTTATGTGCCAATGGATCAAATCACTAATTACAAGCACAAAAGCGCAGAGAAATCAGCTGCTCCTCACTTTAAGAAATATAACTTTGCCCTTTGGAAATTAGTCATAGATATCTTTGCAATGAAATTATCATGTCTTTTTAGGTATTCTCATAAGATCGGATTTGAAACATATAGGAATGAGATATCAACAATAAAGATCTACGAAAGAGAATTACAATTATTAAAGACTAAAGGTGTTTTCGTTTTAAGTTCATTACCAGAATTGATCCTGGATTATTTTGACAAAAAGTTTTGGAATAAGACAGTAAGCAACTCACAGTTAAAAAATCAAAACTGTTTATCTGATAAAAATGAATAACGAAAATCTAAATTCACAAATTTAAAAAGTCTCTATAGATCAAGCTGTTAATGATTATATTAACATAATTTAACATAATATAAATTATGCGAAGTTACAGTTAACCTTTTCTAAATTCGTAACAATCTAGAATAAAAAAATTATCAGAACTTAGAGCAACAAATGCAATTTGATTGGTTAGCTGTTCATTACTTTTTCAATAATACACTGATGTGTTTTAGTGTCTTTTGATTAGTTAATACCTACTAGTAACACTTCACCTTTTTATTCTTTAAAGAAATGTAATTTCAAATAAGTTATTAGATAAGTTTAAGTAATGATTCATTTTTATTCCTACTCAAAAACACGGGTTAATTATACCTTACTTTTAGTAATATTATTTTATACATTTAGCATGTGTATTACATATACATATAAATACACTGCTTTTTCCTTTTAGTTCTCGCTTCGTGCGTGCATATCTTCCCAAACAAGACAAGCTGTAGCACCAACTGTTCTAAATGGTTCTGGAGGACAGTAACTTGGAGCATCTCACTGTTGCATGTAGCGAAGTTCTTCACTATCTCTTCTTTCAACCTTATTCAAGACAATGTGAAAATAATCATATTCAATTATCTTCGTAAACTAAGCCTATTTGCCCTTAACCGTTTACGGCATTTACATAATATTGTTTAATACATTTAACAGATAATAAATTAAACAATTTATAAGCGTTTTAGAGTTGATCTTGCTTACGAATGTGATTATTATAACCTTTAAAAGGCTTTTATTTTATGACATTCATAATACTAATTCTTACTAATTTTAGAATGTTTATAAAGTTGCATTTATAATAAATTGTGTGCTTTGTGTTAGGCTTTCACTTATTATAACTATATATAGATAAAGTTCTTATCTTGAAAGAATTTGATAATAAATAACAATATGACTACTAAGAAAATCAACGATGCTACAACAGCGGATATTTTATCCGAGTCCTATCTGGATGGAGAAATTCAGTCTAGTCTTGACTTTGATAACCTGGATGATGTTGTCTATAACTCATCTAGTTCCTTCGATATCAGCGAAATCGCAGATTTACTATTAGATAACATCGATCAGTATGTTTTCATTACTGATGCTACTACTAAGAATATTGTTTATTTAAATAAACCATTAAGTGAAGCTTTAGGTGTAGAGGGATGTTTTGTTGGCACCTGCCATGAATTGTTACGTGGAAGCAAATCACCTTGTAAAGAATGCAATTGTAACCATTCTATCGGCGACAATTTTTATGTCACCTCATTAATTGAATCCAAATTAAAAAACGGTTACGTAATCAAATCTAAGAATATTGAGTTATATAACCGAACTTATACTATTAACGTTGCGTTAATAGATAACAAAATTCCCGTTGTTCAAAATCAAATTTCAGAAAAAACTCAAGAAAAGGCTAGTTTAAACGATACCATCGCTCCTTTTACAGAGATTTATACTAAGAATATTAAAGATCCAGATGTTCAATTATATCGTTTTATTGAGTATCTAGGTACTCAAACTAACTCAAATTTCTGTTGTATCTATGAGCAGACAAAACTCTCAATGGATCTTGAACCTGATTCAAAGTCAGCTACTTTAGCTTCAACTAATCCTACAACTCATGATGCAGATGTAGAGAATTCTGTTAAGACTAAATTCCACAGATCGCATTTATGGATTTCTGATGCATTCAAACATTCTCAGGATTCTGTACAGATCCCTGATAAGTTTTTAAAGAGAGCTGAAGTAGATCAGGATTGTTTTGAATTTGAACATGAAGGATTCAAGTTCTTCTGCTTTCCTTTAATCTCAGATGAAACCTATTTAGGAGCGGTGTTCTTTAAATCTCCTGATGAAAAAGTTTTAAAGACTTTGGAACCTGCTTTAAATACTATTTCAATTCTGATGAGCAGTTCTCTTACTCACAGAATTATGCATGCCGAACTTACAAACATTACCAATATCGATCCTTTAACCAAATTAAAGAATCGTAATTCATTATTAAGCGAGGTTAATACCCTATCAGTAAACTACAACATTGGTGTTATTTACCTAAATGTTAATGGTTTAAAACAGATTAACTCAAAGATGGGTGTTAAGACTGGTGACACTATCTTAGTTAAGACTGCTTCATTATTAAAACAGTTATTACATGACAGCGAATACATCTACAGAATCGGTGGTGATGAATTCGTAGGCATTTATCCTAATATTGAAGAGCATGACTTCTTAATGGTGTCAGACATGCTAAAAGCATTTATGACATCAGATAAAGGTTTTTCTGTCTCTGTTGGTACTAGTTGGGTTAAAACAGGTGTTTTGATTCAGTCTGCCATAAATCAGGCTGAGTCAGATATGTATTCTGAGAAAAAGAAATACTACAGAGTACATCCTAGTGATGAGAGTAACTCAAGATACCGTTCTCAGAATGATTCTTTGCTAACTATCATTGAGCCCGCTAAAATTCAAAAACTGATTGCTGATGGTTGCTTTAAAGTAATGTATCAGCCTAAGTTCAAAATTCAGGGGGATATAGCAGAGATTGCTGGTGCAGAGGCTTTAGTAAGGCTTATCATCAATGATACTTTAATTCCACCTGATGATTTCATTCCTGCATTAGAATCAGCTCTCTACACTCATTTGATTGATTATTATGTTTTTGAAACTATTTGCAAGAGAATGAGAGAAAGATTAGACAGTAATCAAAAGATCTTGCCTGTCTCCTGCAATTTCTCAAGACATACTATCGTACGTCCTGAGTTTAAATCAAAACTTAAAGAGATCATGAACAAATACCATTTATCTTATGACATGATCCCTCTTGAGGTTTCTGAACATACTAACACAATCCGTCACAAAGAGCTTGTTGATGTAACCGATGAACTATCAAAAGAAGGATTTAACATCTCTATTGACGACTTTGGTACTGCTCATGCAAATATCTATTCATTAGCAGATTTAGCTGTATCTGAGGTTAAGTTCGATAAAAAACTTATCGATAACATTGCTAAAAAGAACAATGAAAAGTTAACTACCATCTTAAGTGTTCTTATCACCATGTGTAAGAAACTTGGCATTAAGACCATCGCTGAAGGTGTTGAAGATAAAGAACAAAGTCAGATCCTAAAAGACTTAGGTTGTGATGAAATTCAGGGATATTACTACAGCAAACCTATTAAGGATGAGGATTACTACAATAAGTTAAGCTAGTACCCTTCATATACAATTAGATACAAAAAAGCCCAACGTTCTTTATGGAGATACTGTTGGGCTTTTTGATGGGCTATAATTAGATAGCCTTATTAAATTACTTAGCTTCTTTAGCTGCCTTTGACTCAGCAATTAAATCCTCTAAGTGCTCTTTCTGAGCTTGTAATTCTTCTTCGCTTAACTCTGCAGTATTCTCTGCCTTTGAGAACTTCTTGGTTACTGAATCAAAAGAGTTTAAGATCTGTTCTTTGTGATCCTGGAACATCTTGTAACCTACAGCACCAGCTACGATACCAGCAACTAAACCTATTAATAAATCTGTCTTATTAGTAAACATTTCTCTTCTCCATAAAAACATACTTAATATTAACAACCTAAACTGTTATAAGAGAATTTATTTAGGTTGCTATTTGGAAAATTATTTTTCCAAATCCTGATTACGTTTGATCTTTTCGAAAGTAAATTTCTTATCAAACAGAATTCTTGCTGAGTTAATAACCACACCAATAGTTGCAGCATTGTGAATAGTTGCAGCAATTAATGGATTGATCTTACCTAAAGCCCCTAGCATCATCGCTGCAGAGTTAATGGTAATAGTAGCTGCAAAGTTCTGTCTTACTAATCCCATTGTAGCTTTTGACAATTCCATTACTTTAGCTAACTTTAAAGGCTCATCAGAGGTAATGGTGATATCAGCAGATTCCATTGCAATATCAGTTGATTTGCCACCTAAAGCTACACCAATATCAGCATATGCAAGAGCAGGAGCATCATTAATACCATCGCCTACCATCAATACCTTTGAGTAGCTCTGTTTGCTTGCAACAAACTCTGCTTTCTCATGAGGTAGAACATCTGACTTAAAGCCATCAAGATCAAGTTTACCTGCTACATATTCAGCTGTAACCTTGTTATCGCCAGTTAACATTACGATCTCATCAACACCGTTTCTTCTGATACGGTTGATAGTCTTCTTAATGTCTTTTCTAATAGGATCTGTGATTACTAAAGCACCTAATAACTTTGAAGATCTTGCAACATAGATGATGTTACACTCTTTAGAATATTGTGATCTGTCAAAGCTCTTAATGCCTCTTACGCCACGCTCAGTCATAAAGACAAAGCTACCAACTAACAGTTCACCACCTTTGATACCATCAAAGTCATCAACTGATGCACTAATACCACGACCTACAACAGTTTCGATCTTGGCATTATCAGGTACGCCCCACTGTTTCTCATCAGCATAGTTAATAATAGCTTCTGCTAATGGGTGAGATGATGATTTCTCAGCAGCGGCTGCTAACTGAACTAATTCTTTTTGCTCTACGCCCTTGCATGCAATAGTATCAATTAAGATTGGGTGACCATTAGTGATGGTACCAGTCTTATCTAAGATAACAGTATCAATATCAGCTAAGGTTTCAATAAAGTTTCCGCCTTTTACTAAGACACCCATTTGAGCTGCCTTACTGATAGATGCTGAAATTGCAGTTGAGGTTGATAACTTCAAGCCACAGCTAAAGTCGATAAAGAACATATTGAGTACACGCTGAATGTCTTTAGTTACAGCATATACAACAGCTGCAGATAAGAATGAAATAGGAACTAATGCATTAGCCATTCTGTCTGCGAAGTTCTGAATAGGAGCTCTTCTGTTCTGAGCATTTTCAACCATGTTGATGATACGTGCTAGATTGGTCTCATCACCAACCTTTGATACTTCAATAGTGATTTCTCCAGAACGTACCACTGTACCTGCGTATACATCTTCACCTACAGTCTTATAAGCAGGAATAGATTCACCTGTTAAAGAAGACTGGTCAATTGAAGCTCCACCTTCAACAATCGTGCCGTCAACGCAGATCTTTTCGCCTACGTAAACTACAACTCTGTCATTTAGTTTTACTGAATCGATATCAACTTTACGGATATGACCATCAAGATCTTTTAACCAAACATATTTCTCTTTCATATCAAGTAAAGTTGAAATATGCTGTCTTGCTTTTTCAGCAGCACCTATGGTTAACATTTCTGCAAAGTTTGATAAAACTAACAGAGACAAACTTGACTCAGGTTTGCCTGACAGCAATGAAGCTAATACAGCAGTTGCGGTAAGAGTATCAGCATTTGGAGCTTTATCGCGAATTAAACCTGCAAAACCTTCTTTGAAGATATCTTTTGCAATGAGCATAACAAATGCGCTTCTAGCAAAGGACAATCTTGTAAAGGTAGTAGGAGCCATTCTTTTAGTGATTTCTAAAAGACCAAAGCCTACTAAAGATACTAAAGCCTTTAACTTGTAGCTCTTCAGCTCGTCAGCAGCATTCTTGATCTCTGTTTCCTGCTCTGATTCTTTTGCTTTAATCTTATCCTTTACTGATAAAAGCTCCATCTTATAAAGAGCATATGACAGTGTCTCAAGATCATTTGTGTATACGCTCAAAGAGTTATTTGGCAATACACATGCTGAAACGACACCTTTTACTCTTCTTAAAGAGAACTCGAGCAAGGCAGCTTTTTTCTCGCTGTAGTTTTGCTCAAGTTTAATAACTTTATGATATAGGCCAGACATTTACTTGCTTACACCCTCTAAAATCTTATAGCCCCACCAAACTAACTGAGGACCATTAGGAGTTTGTTTTTGTACAAATACTTTGTATGTGCCCCAAATTAGGCAAATACAACCTAAAATGATAGAAATATCAGCAACACCTGACAGAGCAGTTCTTACGGCTGAATTAGCATGACCTGCATAGTGTCCGATGCATTTACCTACAACGGTATTAGCTCCGGCGCTCTTTCCTAACTTAGAAGCTCCTTTACCTACAGCAACAGCAGATGATGCAGCGACAGTACCGTTTACAGATTTGGTTAACAAGCTCTCATCATCACCGAACTTATCTTCATTTACCTTTCTAGTCTGCTCGTTGATGTGATCGATTACCTCATCAACTAATTCTGCTTTGCACTCATACTCTAAAAGTACGGTACCTGTTACAGTGTTTACGATGATCTTTTTGAAAAGATCTAAAGATTCAAATTTCTCTTTTAAAGCATTAGCAAAAACAGGATCTTTTAGAAGAATACTCTTGTATCTTCTGCGGCCTTTAATTGCATGTACACACGCAAATTCAGCCTGTTTTGCAGAAGCTATCATTTTCTTTTTCATTAAATTATTTACATACACACCGATTAAAGGCTGTGCAGCTGCAATACATAAAGACAGAACTGTTAAATTCATATGTGTTCCCTACTTGGATGCCTTCTTTTTTAATTCTTCTTCAATTTCACGAAGCTCAGGATTTCTTGTAACTTTATCTGCATCGTACTCGATGAGCACAGAACCTGTTACCTCGTTAATTTTAAAAGTATTCAGTTCATCGAATTTTGAAAAGTAGTCTTCTAAGATCAACGCATTCTCATGATTGTTCTTAATCAAAGAACTGTAGCATCTAATCCTTCCTGGAATATAGCTTGATACTTCTACAGTAGATAAGAAGTACTTCTTTTCATCAAAAAACTGAGTTAAAAATTTAAACATTTATCTTTTCCGTATTACGATATTATTTTTATTATATAAAACAAATAAATCGTAAGCATAGACAAATTTTTATTAACAAAACGCAACAACAATAAGTCACTGCAAAATAATTTTAGCATAGGCTAATAAAAGTTGTTTGTATGTAACTAAAAATTTTTATTATTTTTCGTGATGAAAAAAAAACGACTTTAGTAAAGATTGAGACTACTTCTCTAATTTAGATTTCATGTTCTGTAAAAGTACGCTACAGATCATTAAACCAACGCCAATATAGAATGAAAAGTTAACTTCATTGGCCTCGTTAAAGAGGATCATAGCAATGATAATGGCATAGACAGGTTCTAAATTGAAAGTTAGCATTAAGGTAAAAGCAGATACCTTTGATGCCAGTTGCACAACCATTAGATACAAAAGCACAGTGAAGACAGTAGCAAGTAAGAACAGGTAGATAAGATCTTTTAAATCAAAATAGATTGATGCTGTTCCATACCCTAATAGGTAAACAGGAGACAAAGCTAAAACTAAGAGAAATCCACCTAGCATCTCATAGTTAATAAATGTATAAGGATCTTTTCCATAGGAGAATTTCTTATTACAAACTGTAAATAAAGCTGCTAAAAAAGCTGAGATGATACCTACAGAAATACCAAGTCTGAACTTAGTATCAAAATTAAAGATTAAAAGAAGACCTATAAGGTTTAAAGAGGCATAAATCAAGCTCGTCTTATCAAACCTTTTATTTAGTAATTTTGGCTCTAACAATGAGGTAAAGAAACTAGATGAAGCTAAAGTTACCGTACCAATAGAGACATTAGACAGTTTAATTGACAGATAGAAAAAGATTAAATGAAATGCAAGAAGAGCACCTACAAACAAGCCCTGTAATCTGCTTCTAAATGAAATAGCTTTGATTTTTCTAAAAGCTTTTAATATGACATAAGCACTTAATGCGGCTATAGAAAATCTTATAAAGACCAAAACAAAAGCGTCATAGGAAATTAGTCTTCCAAAGACTCCTGTAAAACCTGCAATTAAAACTGCTAAATGTAATTTTAAGAATACTTTCCACATTAAGAATTATTCCTGTGGATTTAGTACTTTAAGCCGAGCTGAGGCTCCTTTTCTTGATAAAGCTTTATAAAGTTCATCTACTACTGGTGACAGCATCTCATCAATACCGTAAGGATAATTTAAGATGAGCATTCCAGAGCCGCACATACCAAAAACTTCTTCCTGTTCTTCAATACAAAGCTCAACCTGAAGCATAGGTATATTTAAACGTCTTATATCATTGGTTAAATTCTTTGAATGATCACGAAGCTTTCCTAAAACAGGATACCAGATGGCAAAAACACCTGTATTCCATTTATGAAGTCCTGTTTTTACAGCTTTAACTAGATCTATGTATTCGTTTTTCTCTTCATAAGCAGGATCAATCACAACCAAACCGCGTCTTGGTGTAGGTGGTAAAAGCGCATTTAAAGCCTCAAGACCATCTCGATGCTGAATATTACAACGTCTGTCACGTTTAAAGTTATTTCTTAAATTCTCAAATTCACTAGGATGTAAATCAATGAAGGTAAGTTTATCTACATCTCTTGACAATGAAGCTTCAAATAATGGAGAGCCAGGATAAGTATTCTTTAATTCAGCATTTAGATCGTCATAAACTTTGTAAAACTCAGGTACTAATTCACGGAGCTTTGAGTTGTCTTTTATCTTTTCGATGCCTGTTTTGAACTCTTGATTCTTTTGAGCCATAAAGCCGTCTAATCTATAAACACCAGAACCAGAATGAGTATCGATAACAGTATAAGGTTTTTCTTTCTTATTTAAGCACCTAAGCAAAAGGCAGATGGTCATATGTTTGATGATATCTGCATGATTACCACTGTGAAAACCGTGTTTATAACTTAGCATAGGAGCTTCCTGTATTCTTAAAACCAATAAATCTAACGTTAGTTAGACCTGATTCTACATTTTACTATAAATATAGCTCAAATAAAGTTCAAACTTGCTATACTTAAGGTGTATAACAGATCGAGTCTATTTTATGAAAAAATTATTATTGTTGCCTTTAGTTATTTTTGCCTTTACTGCTGATGCATACATCATCGACTATAACGCTATTAATGATGACGACAAAGCTATCAATTTTGGAACTAACAGTGTTAACTATTCTATTGATGGTTACAAAAAGGATGATCAGAACGTAACTAGCGTTAAGCATGATCCTCGTCGAGGTATTTATGACGACAGTGAAGATGATTCAGGACTTAAGCTCAAAGGTGTAAATAAAGAAGATCTTGAAAGCTTAAGTTATGGAAATTCTCTGTATGAAGATTAGAAAAGGTTTAGAACACTACGCTAACTTCTAAAAGATTAAAATTTAGTAGCGTTTTTGATTCATCATGGTGACAAATGATGAAGTCCAGGTAATAGCGTTCTCGTAAGAGAACAGAATGTCATGACGACCAAAAACATCAGCCATCATAACTCCATCAATATATTCTAAATCAAGGCTATCTAAAGATTTGGCAATCTTGCATGCCGTATCAATGACTGGTTGCTCATCAAATAGAACCATTAGTCTTGCTTCAATTTGAGTTAAAAGTTCATCAATGATGTTATTGGTATAAGCATAAAGACTAGATATAGCTGTACTCAGACCTACAGTAAATCCCCATGAAACATCAACCTCACCTGACTTATAAGTTAAAAGCTCTTCAACACACTTTGCTCTGATAAGGATTTGTTTTACAGGCTCAAAACGCATGTAATGTACTTTTTCAGCATCAGGCATATAGAATTCTTCTAACAACATCAGACAGATAATACAGATTAACTTATGCAAGGTTTCTGTATCAATATCATATAAAGAAGATTCAATATCAGTGTAGATGTAATCAGGAGTAATATCTGACTGTAAGAAATCTAATAAGAATGGGATTTGAACTTTAATATCATTTCTCATTGAAATTAGATTTAAGAACAGATCATAATTAGGTCTGTCCTCTAACAATTCCAAAATGACCGCTAAGATCTTGTCATAGCCTAAACGGTTAGCCTTAAAGTGATAAGGATTAAGATTCTTTTTAATGATGTCTTTTGAGAAAGTTGGACAGCATACATAATCAGCACCAGCTTCAAAAGCAATTGAGGCTAAATTCTGGTTATCACATCTGTCGCAAATAATCTTAATCCATGGAGCTTTTTTAACAATATTTTTAGCTAAGATGAATTGCTCTTCAACGTCCTTGGTCATGTCGATTACAGCATAACTAATAGAACGTAATTCTCTAAACCAGTTAGTGTAAACAATTGTATAAGCATCTGCAGCAATCGTCATGGTATCGCGTTTTAGCTTATTAACCTGATGCTGATATGAAGCAGATGAGTCTTGCCTGTCCTGTAAATGCAGAATAAATCTGTTAGCAGGAATAGGTTTTGAGAACTTTGTTATCTCAGGGCTTAATGGCAACTCTGTCATTGCCAAAGCATTGTCCTGAGTAAACTGCTCGATATGACGGCGAATGTAAAATCCAATTAAAACATGTTTTACGTGTTTTCTCTGTAGTTCATCTGGTCTGAAACTGCCTTCACCTGCTGTATATCTGAAGTTATAGGCCAAAAGATTTCCCTTCGCATCATAGATAGGAGTTCTAACAATAATATGACACCTATCTTTTGAACGAATAAACTTTGGAGCCTTGTCAGTAGGAATATTACTTAGCCTACTGATTGGAGAGGCGACTGTCAAACTATTTGGATTATTCCCAACCATATTTTTATTATGTACATTTATTGCATCACGACATTTTTAGCCGACGACTGTGCATATATTACTACATAACGACTGAAAAAAGATAGTTATAGCTGACAAATAGAGAATTCTGTTATCAATTAACTCAGGTATTTAGTCGCGTATCATGAAGAAGACCTTGAGAATAGACAAGCATAAAGCATCTAATAATGAATAACACAGTGTGTAATAAGAACAATATTCGTGAGTTATATGTGAATTTATGGTTGAAACTATGATTCATTATGCGCCCACAAAATGATGCCGATCGTTATCACAAAAATTATTAGCAATCATATACTGTAGTTAATCTGTAACGTTAATTTACAAGTTTATATTAACTTGTTTGGCTTCAATTGAACCCAAAAATTATGTGTTGTTGATCGGTTCGATTAGTTTGCCGTAGAACATCTTTATTAAGAGCAGACGACTACTTTGAAAAGTGCAATGGCAAACTCTCAAAGATCTTATATTGTGCAAATACCAACTTACTACGGTTCGTCCATCTGATGATATATAATCGATGCACTTAAGGGATAAGGCTTATAACAAAATGTTTGAATTAAGACAGTATCTATTACTTTTTATAACAGCTACTATTTGGGGCTCAGGTTTTATAGGACAGAAGCTTGGTATCAGCCACATATCTCCTTTTGCTTTTACCTTTTATAGAACCTTAATTGGTGGTTTATTTTTAATACCGGTAATTTACTCTTTAAATAAGATTAACTTAAAGTTAAGTAAAGGAACTAAAAAGAACTCTCCTAAGATGCTTCTATTAGGTTCAATCTGTTGTGGTTTCTTCTTAATTTTATCAGAATCATTCCAGCAGTTTGGACTAGTCTATACAGATGTAAATAAGGCAAGTTTCATTACATCTTTATATATGGTATTTGTTCCTATTATTGGTATCTTCGCTGGACACAAATTAACTGTAAAAATTGCCTTATCGGTAATTGTTTCATGTGTTGGTCTGTACTTACTTTGTATGCATGGCAGTTTCAGTTTGCAATTAGGCGATACCTTAGTTATTCTTTGCGCTGTGGGTTTTGCTTTCCATATTCTGGTAATTTCATACTTTGTAAATTATGTCGATGGTGTGATGTTATCCTGTGGTCAGTTCTTTGCAGCTTCTTTCATGGGACTAATCATGATGCTGATTACAGGCGTGCCATCATTATCAAATCTATATTTAGCTCTACCTGCTCTATTGTATGTAGGAATCATGTCTAACGGTGTTGCCTATACTTTACAGGTTGTAGGTCAAAGAGGTATCAATCCTTCTATTGCTTCTCTAATCATGTCTTTAGAATCTGTAATGGGAGCTGTTTTTGGTGTTCTTTTCTTAAAAGAAGTTATGACTCAAAGAGAAGTTACAGGCGCAGTTTTAATGTTTATTGCTGTGCTCCTAACTCAGATCAGTTTTAAGAAACACAGTAAATAACTTTACATTGACAATAAAGAGTAAGCTCTTTTAAAACAAAAGATAGAGCAAGACTATTTTTAGTTTTACGACCTTAAGATTTGCGCAATAAAGCGCTAAATATAGTAGAATATTGCGCATTGATTTTTTAGTAAGCCTCTAATTAAGTCTTTCTTAAAAGAATTTAAATTAGAACGCGATAATTGGCAAATAGATTTAAGACTAAATATAAAGATCCCTTAATAGGCCTTAGCAGTCGATTTTTGTAACATATAATTTAAATATCAATTATTTATTTCAAAGTTGCACACAAAGTTACTGCATATATTCAAATTCATAATTTTAATTTCAGAGGGTAAAATGACAAAGAACAAGACCCTGTTAGTTACTAACGCACTACCATATGCAAATGGTCCTATTCATTTAGGTCACATGTTAGAGCACATCCAATCAGATATTTTTGTTCGCTTTAACAGAGCAATTGGTAACAAAGTATTCTATGTTTGTGGTGATGACTGCCACGGTACACCTGTAATGATTAAAGCAGGTCAGATGGGTATTACCCCTGAGCAGATGATTGAAATTACCTCAAAGGACCATGCTGAGGATTTAAAAGGTTTCTTAGTTAATTACGATAACTACTACAGAACACATTCAAAAGAGAATCATGAGATCTCTTCATATATGTATGAAAAGGCTAAAGAGAATGGTTATATTAAAACCGAAACCATCTCTCAGCTTTATGATCCTGAAAAGAATATGTTCTTGCCAGACAGATTTGTAAAAGGCACCTGTCCTAAGTGTGGCGCTAAAGATCAGTATGGTGATAACTGCGAAGTTTGTGGTGCTACTTACTCTCCTACAGAATTAAAAGATGCTTACTCAGTAGTATCAGGAGCAAAGCCTGTATTAAAAGAGTCTTTACACTATTTCTTTGATCTTCCAAAGGCAAAAGACTTTTTACATGATTACATTAAGAATTCAGGTGTAATTCAGACCGAGATGGCTAATAAGCTCGAAGAGTGGTTCACACAGGGCTTAAAGCCATGGGATATTTCTCGTGATTCTCCTTACTTTGGATTTAAGATCCCTGGTACTGATGATAAATACTTCTATGTTTGGATGGATGCTCCTATGGGCTATCTGGCTTCATTGAAGAATCTTTGTGAAAAGACTGGTGACAATTACGATGATTTCGTAAAAGAAGGTTCAGAAATTGAGATGGATCACTTCATCGGTAAAGATATTCTTTACTTCCACTCTCTGTTCTGGCCTGCTACTTTAAAAGCAGCTCAAATGCGTCTACCTTCACATATCTACGTTCATGGATATGTAACTGTAAATGGCGCTAAGATGTCTAAGTCAAAGGGAACCTTTATTAAAGCTAAGACCTTCTTGAAATTCTTAAAACCTGAAACATTACGCTACTACTTTGCTTCAAAGATGAACTCATCTGCAGTTGATATAGATCTTTCATTAGATGATTTTATGGCCAAGGTAAACTCAGATATCGTAGGTAAGGTTGTAAATCTTGCATCACGTACCGCAGGCTTTATTGCTAAGCGTTTTGACGGTAAGTTATCTTCAGCTCCATATAATGCTGAGATCTTAAAGAAAGCAGCATCAATCCGTGAAGATGTAATCAAAGGTTATGAGAGTCGCAACTATGCTGAAGCTATCAGAACCATCATGGCTTTAGCTGATGAAGCTAATCGCTACATCGATGCTGAGGCTCCATGGGTTATTGCAAAGCAGGAAGGTCAGGAAGACAAGTTACAGAAAGTATGCTCAGATGGTATCAACCTCTTTAGAGCTTTAATTACCTACTTACAGCCTGTTCTACCAGAAGTTGCTGCCCATGCTGAAGAGTTCTTAAATACTAAACTTGATTTCTTTACTCTTGATAATCCTTTAGTAGATCATCAGATCAACAAGTTTAAGCCTTTATTCAATCGTATTGAGAAGACTCAGATTGATGCAATGATTGAGACTTCAAAAGAGGATTTAAAGCAGGCTCAGGCACAGACTAAAAAGACTGATGAGAAGAAAGCTGACGATAGAATCGAACCTTTAGCTCCTGAAATCACTATTGACGATTTTGCTAAGATCGACCTTCGTGTAGGTACCATTGTTGAAGCTGAAGAAGTTAAAGAAGCAAGAAAGCTTCTAAAACTAAAAGTAGATATCGGCTTTGAAAAAAGGCAGATATTTGCTGGTATAAAGCAGGCTTACCCTGATGCTAAGTCTTTAATTGGCAGAAAGGTAGTTTTAGTTGCCAACTTAAAGCCTCGTCAGATGAAGTTTGGTTTATCTGAAGGTATGGTTACAGCAGCAGGTCCTGGTGCTACTGAGGTATTCTTACTTAGCGTAGATTCAGGCGCTCAAAACGGTGACCGTATTCATTAACTTATAATTAAGTTTATAGAGCCGGTCTTAGGACCGGCTTTGTTATTTTTGGTAAGATAAATGTCTATTCTAAAATTTTTACAGTCAGTAGCTTACAAAAAGGAATTACGCAGTCAATTAAGACTTTTTATTCCATTTTTATTAGGTCAGTTGTGTGCTACTGGAATGGGTACTGTTGATACTGTGATGGCAGGTCTTGCTGGTACTACTGAGATCTCAGGTGTTGCTATTGGTTGCTCTTTTTACTGGCCTGCATACCTGTTCTTAGCTGGAATGGCATACGCAGTAACTCCTACTGTATCTCACATTCTGCCTAGCAAAAATTTTAGCCTGATGGAAAAGAGCCTGTTTAATGCATTCTTATTCTGCACTGTAGTGGGCATGCTAGTAGCTGTTCTATTGGCTTTATCTCACCTTATCTTTGCATACGTACCATCAGATGAGAAGATGATTGAGGTAGCTACAGGTTATCTTTACTTTGTATCATTATCATTACCAGCTACTGTAATCTACAACGTTTTAAGATCTTATGCTGAAGGTTTAGGCTACACCAAGCCAACCATGTACTTTGGTATCTTAATGTTAGTTTTAGATATTCCTCTAAACTACATTTTTATCTTTGGCAAATTTGGCATGCCTCAAATGGGTGGTGTCGGCTGTGGCGCTACTAGCTGTTTTATCAATATCTTATGTGCAATCTTACTGTATGTGTATATCAAAAAAGGTAAGTTCTTTAAGAGCTTTAAGCCAAAAGAGCATTTATCATCGCGTTTTGATTACAAATTACTAAAGCAGTTTGCCAAGTTATCATTACCAATCGGTATCTCAAGAACTATTGAGGTAGCCTGCTTCTCAGTGGCAGCGGTGATCTTAAGTCCATTTGGTCCTACAGTGGTTGCAGCTCACTCAATTACCCTCAATGTATCAGGACTTATCTTTATGATACCTATGTGTTTAGGTATGACTATTACCATAAGATCTGCTTTTTGCATGGGAACAAAGAACTGGGCTAAAGCATATATATCAATAAAGACTGCCCTTACATTAAATCTATCATTATTTATGATCTATGCTACTTTTGTTTTTATCTTCAGGAGAGAAATTGCCTCTTTATATACAAATGATCCATTAGTTCTTGCCTTAGCATCAAATCTAATGATGCTAAATTGCATCTATATGCTGCCTGATTCTTTACAGTGCTTCTTTTTAGGTGTTCTTCAAGGATTTAAAGACTCTAAGGTGATCTTTATAGGAACAATAGTTTCCTATTGGGTAGTTGGTATTCCTGTTGGATTTGCCTTAGCTTGGGGCTTGTTTACAGATAAGCTAGAAGCTTATGGAATTTGGATAGGCTTTATCTTTGCTCTTATTAGTGCATGTCTTATTTATTCAACAAGGGTAAGACATCTATTTAAGCACAAGAAGTTTCCAAAGCTTTTGGCTCAAAGTTATATGTAGTCGACATTACAAAAAGCTCTTCAAAAGATAATTTAGAGTCAAAATATATGATTGAAACCAATTATGCTATACAATCAAAAGTATAACATCTGGGGTTAATAGGTATGAAAGATATCAGTTCTACAGGATCATTTAAAAATTTTTATCGAAATAATTGCATTTATGTAGATAAAACTAAATTTATCAGTGAATTAGTAAAACTAGAAAGAGTTTTTATCTCAAGACCTCGTCGTTTTGGCAAGTCTCTAACCTTAGATACAATCGCTACATTGTTTGAAAATGGAGTAGAACCATATTTTAAAGAAACCTATATATATGATAAGTGGACTGAGCCTACCTACCCTGTTTTAAGATTAAATTTTTTGAAATTTGATAAGAAATCAGTAGAAGTATTCAAAAATAAACTTAATTCCAAAATCACTGAATTTGCTAAACGCATTGACGTCAAAAATTACATTGAAAAGTCAGAACCTGAGGACTCCATAGATTATCTTTTAGAGCTATTATCTTTAGAAGATCGTCAAATCGTGATCTTGATTGATGAATACGATTGTCAGATGACTGCTAACATCAACAATGAAACTCTTTATAAAGAATTTCAAGAAAAAATCAAAAGTTTTTATGCAAATATCAAAGATCAAGATTCTATAAGGTTCTTAGGCATTACAGGCGTCACCAGATTAAAGGATGTTTCAATTTTTTCTGTAGGATCTAACATCAAGGACATAACAAATTACAATGCCTATTCTCAGATGATTGGCTTTACACGTGATGAGATTAAGAAGTACTACATAGATTATCTAAAATTAGCCGTAGCCTATGAATGTCACTGTGATGTTGAAAGTGTCACTGATACTCAAATTGAAGCAATGCTAGATAAGTTAGCTCAAAACTACGACGGCTACTGTTTCGATGAATTCTATAAAAAAAAGGTCTTCTGTACATGGTCTGTAAATAATTTCTTTCAGAGCATTGTAGATAATCACTTTGTGTACTTTGGTGAGTATTGGTATGACAATGGCGGTTTACCATCTATATTAGCTAACTACTTACTAACTCATAAGCTAAATGCGTTTGATTACCTTGATAAGGACAATCTTATCAACGTTCCAACTAATGATTTTATCAATCCAACCTCATTAACGACTATTAATCAGAACGTATTGATGTGTCAGACAGGATACCTAACCTTACGTTCTGAGGTAAAAGTTCTAAAATCACGAATCTATTTGGGAATACCAAATGGTGAGATCCATAAAGCTATTACTCATTTATTAGCTCTAAAGGTCTTTAACAATGACATCAATGTTGACAATGAAAAGGGAGAAAATCTTTTTGAAATTGGTTCATTTGAAGATATCATTACTCTCTTAAACTCAATCATGCATTCAGTTCCATATGACAACTATCCAATAGTATCGGAAGCTGCTGTGCAGAATTCTATAAGACTGTATTTAGCAGGTGCTGGTATGGAAGCCAAAAGTGAAGTCCATGAAGCAAAAGGTCGAGCCGATTTAATTTTAGAAACTGACAATAGAAGAATAGTGTTTGAATTAAAGTTTGCTCAAAATGATGAAGAAGCCAAGATCAAGCTAAAAGAAGCCGTAGAACAGATTAAATCAAGAGATTATGGCAATATCCTTCCTGTAAAAAAAGAGCTTATTAGAATCGCAGCCGTCTTTAATGCTGATACGAAGGTAAGAGCTTTTAAAGAGTTTGAAAATGTAATGTAGATATTTCATACGAAATAATGCATAAAAAATCACCATGATCGTGTTACCAACCATGGTGATTTACTTTTTTGAGAGCTACTTAAATAGCTTCTTCATTTTCCTCAGATGTACGAATTCTGATTACTCTCTCAACATCTGATACGAAGATCTTACCATCACCAATCTTGCCTGTATGAGCTGCATTGATGATTGCCTGAATACACTTATCAGCCTCATCGTCTGCAACAACTACTTCAAGTTTGCACTTAGGTAGAAAATCAACTACATACTCAGCACCGCGATATAACTCAGTGTGACCTTTCTGTCTGCCGAAGCCTTTTACATCTGATACTGTCATACCTGAAATACCGATGGTAGCTAAAGCTTCACGGACATCATCTAATTTAAATGGTTTGATAATTGCAACAATACGTTTCATAGTAATTTATCCTTTGATTATAAGTTGTAACCACGCTCGCCGTGTGATGCCAAATCAAGACCCTCGGCTTCCTCATCAGCAGTAACTCTTAGACCAACTAGTAGACCTGCAATCTTGAAAGCAATTACTGATACTACAAGTGACCATACGATTGCTACAACTAGTGACATGGTTTGACCATAAACCTGGCCTGCAATTGAATCCCAACCATCTTTGAAGCCTGTACCACCTAAAGATGGAGCACAGAATACACCAGTTAAGATACCACCTACGATAGCACCAATACCATGAACACCAAATACATCTAATGAATCATCAACCTTAGTGAACTTCTTGAAGCCATGAACGCCCCATAAGCAAGCCAAACCAGAAGCAACACCAATCACAATTGCACCCATAGGGCCTACGAAGGCGCAAGCAGGAGTAATTGCAACTAGACCTGCTAGAACACCTGATGCTGTACCTAATGTTGATGGTTTCTTGAAGATGATCCACTCTGCTACCATCCATGTCATTGCAGCAGTTGCTGGACAAAGAACAGTGTTGATAAATGCTAGAGATGAAATACCATCAGCAACTAACTCAGAACCTGCGTTAAAACCTAACCAACCGATCCACAGTAAGCAAGCACCAATGTAGGTAATACCTAAGTTATGTGGAGCCATTGCAACTCTGCCTAAGTCATGACGGCGACCTAAGATGAATGCTCCTGTTAAACCACATACAGCAGCGTTAACATGAACAACAGTACCACCAGCAAAGTCATATGACTTGAATACAGAATCGATGAAACCGCCACCCCATACTTGATGAGCTAAAGGTGCATAAGAAAGAACGATCCAAATACCAACTGCAATTAAGATTGCAGAGAATTTAACACGTTCAACTGTTGCACCAACAATCAAGCAAGCTGAGATTGCGCAGAAAGCACCTTGGAAGATAACCCATGTATACTCAGCTAATGTTCCTGATAATGAATTAAAATCAATACCAGCTAAGAACATGGTACCAAAGCCACCGAAGAAGTCGCCTAAGACACCTTCAACAGGACCGAAAGCAAAGCTGTAACCTATAATAACCCATAAGATAATTGCCATACAGAAAACGGCTAAGCACTGCTCCATGGTAGATAGAACGTTCTTAGAACGGGTTAAACCACCATAGAATAGACCAATACCAGGAATAGACATTAACAGCACTAACATTGCAGACATTAAGATAAAGCCGTTGTCAGCTCTATCTAAAGCAGCAGTTTCATCAGCAAAAACACTAGGAGCAAAGGCTAGTGCAGATGCTAATAATGCACTTTTTGTAACTCTCATAAAAAATTCTCCTTGAACTCAAGCCATCATTGACTTTGTTACAAGATACGATTTCAAATTTTGAGTATCAACAAAGAAAAGCTATTTGCCCAAGAATAATGCGTAATTTTGGTGCATGCACATAATTAGAACGTAAAATCACAAAAATAATGCGTCAAAATAAAGCAATAAAAGTATTGTAGGGAAAAGAAAAGATCTGAGAAAATTCAGATCTTTCATATAAAGAGAGGATAGTGAGAATTACTGAACAAATTTATATTGGGTAAATGCTCTTACTTTAGGATCTGCATTGAAGACAGTTGCAATTCTTAGCAACTCATCCTTTCTAGGCACAATATTGCCATAGTCACGTGATTTAATCTGCTCTATAGCTTCACTAAGCTTTGCCTTAGCTTCTGTCTCATTTTGAGCATATTTAAATTCAATGACGATTCTGCGTTTATTGGTTTCAATCATTAAATCAGCTCTGCCTTTAGCCTGATGAACTTCTGATGATACGTTCTGTTTAGCTCCTAGCAGATAGGCTTTAACATAATTCTGCACTGATGATTCTGAATTTAATGGATAGGCATCATAGGTTACAGTGTTAACCATAGTGTTAAGTAAACTAATAACGTCTTCAACTGTTCCTACATTTAGGATATTCTCACCATTTGCATTTGAAACACTGATATTACCTTTGAAGAATTTTGTAGCTAAAAGCTTGTTTAACGCCTTATAAAGTTCACCATTGGGAATACCCAAGAACACATCTGATGATTCTGTAAGTGAAGAGCGCAGAGTTAAATAGCCGGTCTGACACATCAGTACATTCTGATTGATAGTGGTTAAGGAGGTTGGATTTTTAAAATCCTCATCAGTAACTTTTAAACTCTTATTTTTATCTAAGTAATCAAAGATATTCAGTTCATGAGTTTTTAAATAGTTAACAAGAATAGATGGTAATCCACCATTGTCGTACCAGTACTCTCCAAAGTATACAAATTTATTAGATACCACACTTTGGAAAAATTTATTTACAGACCAGGTACTGAATACTTTCTTTTTATAGAATTCATCAAAGCAGTAACCATCATAGTTTTGAGCCATCATATCTAACAT
>SAMEA104315433__coassemble_117_pt1 | contig 42083 bp, 31 predicted proteins | sample SAMEA104315433__metabat2_low_PE_036 | metagenome-assembled genome bin SAMEA104315433 (sample SAMEA104315433) | gut metagenome | biome: Monkey gut; feature: monkey-associated habitat; material: faeces | place: China | collected 2013 | reverse complement strand
ACCGATAATTGAAGCTAAATGGTTTTCATCACAGCAGTGATGTTGATCTTGAAGTAATACAGTATCAATGGTGTTATGGTGAGACTCATACAGCCATCTATCATTATGAGAATGGATAAGCTGTAAACAGTTCTCATCGTTATAATCAAGACTGGAGATATAGAACAGAGTTGAAACTGATGTCTCAGGCTCTATTTCATTCTTCTTATCATCCTTACGATGTTCTATAGTGGTTGAGGTTACTCTTGCAACCATCTTAGTACCAGGTTGAACCTTAAACTCTTCATGAAGAGTAAGTTTTTCAATAGGGATGATTTCATAGTCTTTGATTTCAATTCTTCCACCAACCTTATCAACAGTTTGGTGAGAGAAACACTCAATAACATCTAGTGAGTCAAAATGCTCTTTAATGAAGTTTCTAAATGCCTTATTACCTGCATTCTCTTTGATACATAACATCCAGTCTATACCTCTCTCATTCATGAAAGCTATAAACTCCTCTTTAGTGTTAATAGCATCAGCATAAAAGATTGCATCTTTAGGGTAGCCTGTACGTAAAAGCATCAGCATGAAAGCCTGTACTTCATTGTTCTTTTTCTGAACCATGACATAGTCTTGTACAACTTTAGATGTACAGTTGTAAAGACATACTCTGTGACCACCTTTCTTCTTACGGCTATGTTCACCTCGTCTGAATGAAGCTCTTAATTCCTGTCCATCTCCACAAATTAAGTCTCTAAAGCCTTCTATGGTGTCAACATGGGCATCATCGTTTGAGTCTTCAGGATTAAGGTTTTGTAGTAGCTCTTCAGCTTTAATTCTGCTATCAACAAAATAACTTTGAAATATCTTAGAGAACTCATCATCAGGTATCATCTTTAAAAAGAACCTGATGGTTTCTGCACTAATCATATTCGTAGGTTCAGGCATTCCTGGAATAATAAGCTGCAGTAGAGGATTGTAGTTAAACCAGAAGGTTGCATGTTTCTAGAGTGGACCATAAGACTACTAACAGTACTACTTCAGGAGTATAAACTGCATAGTCAGAATTCCTCTTGTCATACTGAAAGTACTTGTGTCTTATATCATTGAGAAAAGTGAGATAAAGGATCTCATTAGGATGTATTTTACAGAAAGCTTCTGCTAATTCAGGAGCATTTCTAATCTGTTGCATATACTGTACGAAGAACATGCTATCTTCAGTATGTCCTCGTTTATAAAGATGCTCTTTATAGATTTCAATGGTGTCAGTACTTTTGTTTTCATCTGCACGAAAACGCAGATGCTCTGCAGCTAACAGCTGCTGTCTGCTAGTTTCTGTGCTTTGTTCCATAGTGACACAAAAAAACACCTAAACTTTCAGTATTTGATAAGTTTATCAGGGAATAATCAAGAAAAATATTGATCCGTGATCCCTTGCTTACATAATTTCCACAAGCCGAGCTCATTTCATCACAGAACATATATAAATTCACTGATTTTTAAAGAACATCCTGCTGGTTAACTACAGTATATGATTAACTAACAATTTTGTGATAACAATCGGCATCATTTGGTTGCCGTAAAAAAAGTAATAACTCTGATATAATGCTTCACGGAATACTGATGGATTATTGAAAAACATAAAATAAGTAATAGACTGGTCCCTCTTACAACATTGCTCCTTGTCACTATATTGACATAATAGTTTGTGACGTGAAATTTGGCAATAACTCTTAAATAAGAACATTAGTATAGGAGCACAATTATAAGCCTAAAGACAAAAAAAATATCATTTACTACTCAATTTCTTAGTAGTTACGCATCAAACTGACCATATTTCAACCAATTCTAAGAATTTCACCTTTAGTGCGTATTATAGTCAAATATAATACATAAACTTCGTCAATTTAAGTGGACCTCTCAGTTTACTTATTCTCTTTCCTTTATTTTTTTCTGAAATTTGATTAAGTTATTAAACGATTTGAATTTTTACTAATTTAGATACAACCATCAGATCTCTTTTGCTTATTTATCAGCTTCTAAAAAAATTAAGTTGTAACTTCATGCGTAACTACTATACAATTGCTAATGACCAGATTTCATAATATTTAATATCCACATTTTTTCTTTTTTTGAAAAAATTATAATAAATTCAAAAAAATATCCTATTACGCCAGCAATCAAAACATTGCAAAAAAAATTATTCCAATTATGGAAACTCATAAACAAATTTGAAATCAAAAATAAGCACACTATAACAAATAAACTAAACCATGACATCAACTCAATTTTCCAAAAAGTAACTATAGGGCAATTAAGAAGTTTTGCAGCAACAGCTGGAACTATGATTCCATGTGTTCCCCCTAAAATTAATGAACTTGTACCAGCAATAGCAAAAACACCTAAGTTCGTAAATCGAAGTAAAACCAAAGTCAAAAAAATACTAACTACGCTAGAAACTAATAAATACATAGAATAAGTTTTGACTTTATCTATAGCAACAAATACAGAATGAAGACTGTACATATAAGCGCTTACTATAATATCAACAAGGACTAATATCATTATTAAATATAATTCATTATACTGTTCCTGTGTATATGAAGAACCTCTTAACCACAATAATAAAAAATCTTTTCCAAATACAATGATCCCTGCAAAAGGAACTGTAAAAATAAAAGACAAAATCTTAAGCTGTTTTATTGTTTCTACAACAATTTTAGACTTTCCATCTTTTGCGTAGATTTTAGTTAATTCAGATGAAAATATATTTAAAAAACAGCATAAAGCTATGCTTAAAGCTAATGGAATTTGTTTAGCAATGGAGAGTCTACCCATAGCGGAACCATTAACAAACCAATTGCAAAAAAGAAGATCAAAGCCATTCAACATTATGTTACTTAAACTAGTTATTAAAAGGCCAAATCCAGATTTAAATAAAATAATTAACTTACGAAAATCATAAAAACCAAAACAAATACCAAAATCAGCTATCAGTTTTTTTGTTATAAAATAATTTCCAAATACTGTTATGATAGATGCGATTAGTGTTGCAATGCTCAGAAAATAAATTTTTGCGGAAAAAAAAGCGAAAAGAGAATAAATAAGTACACATTTAACTATATTTGACACTATTTGAACTAAAGAGTTGTAATGCATTTTTCCAGAAACGAAAGATGCTACAGTGTACACAGTACCGATAAGTGAAATTTCCAAAGTAAAAAAGCTAAATAAAAAAGTCAATTTGACTTGATTAAAAAAAACGGCAGAAACTTCTACGACGCAATCCAAATTGCAGACTAGAAAAAGAGAGAAAATGAATATAACTGCACTCAAAAATAAATTAAAAATGAAAACTGATGTAAAATAGGATTTAGCTTCATTAACATTACCACAGTTATACTCAACTGAAATGTATCTGCAAGACATTGAATTAATTGCAACTGCTAAAAGGCTTGCGTAAGAAACAAAATTATTTGATAAATTAATAAAACCAAAAGCTTCTTCACCTAAACTATCAATAACAAAAGGCGATAGCCAAAAAGAAATTATCATCTGTACTGCAAAAGCAAGAATTACAGATATAATATTAATCGCCCTAATTTTATTGCTTATCATCAAACTCTTCTTTAATTTTGGTTAACTTTAGCTTATCAAGAATATACAAAAAATAATTCTTGAACTTTATTTTGTTGTTAATCATAGAAAGAAATAAAAGAAAATTTCTTTTTCTTCTAACATATTGACCTTTAAAAGATCTAACATCAAATTTATCCTGTTTACTTACAGCATATATTTTTTTTTGATATTTCAGTGGTACTCCATATGGATAGCAATAAACAGGAGATAAAACACGGACATTTTTTCCCAATATATAACGGTTAAGATGTGACTCATCATGCCATTTAGCTATATAGTTGTTTTTTAGATCTTCATTTATCCTATAGCACAATTTTCTAGACATTTCTAAAAAAGAATCTCTAGTGCCACAGTACATTGCCCCAATTACATAGATGTTTCCACATGACCATGGAATATAAGCTTTTGATTTTTTGTTTCGTTCATAAGGAAAATTATATTTCTTAGAATTTATATAGCCAGGATGCTGGACTACCGACAATATTTCGCTTTCACTAGGTAAAAATTCATCTGGTAAAACCTCATTTCCACAAATCATATTGGCATTTGAAAACATCAAATAGTCACAATCTTTCAATTCTTGTTCAATACTTAAAAAAAGAGAAAATCTCAATAACGTTATTAGAGGCCAAGGTAAATTTTTTATACTAATTATTCTTACATTTTTTGAATTTTCTCCATAGATTTGGTGAGCATCAGTAAATACAAAATACTTTTTTTTATAATTTTTTATAAAATTTTTCTCAAAAGAGATATAAAAATCTTTCCAAAAAATAGAATAAGGTCCTGTACATATATATAGCACCCCCACACATTTAGACATATTTTTTCTCCACAATTAAACTTTTATTAAATGCCAACTTGGTTCGTATAGAGCTATAGGCATGTCTACAGCCATCCATTTTGAAGGAGCTATAACTAATTTTTTGGGGGATTTTGATAAATATTGAGCCCACCAACCATAAGACGTGTTTCCAATTATAAAATTTTTACATTCATTCATAGCTGCAAGCGTTACATATACGGGAAAGTTTGAATCTTGTACAACATATTCAAAATTTGAAGTATCTATTAAATTATTTAAAACATAATCAATGTTATCAGAACATATAAAAAACAAAGGATCTTTAATGTTATTTATCACATATTGAATTGCTTCTTTCCAATAACGATTTGAACAAACATCATACAACTCACTGCCTACATTATGTTCAACTTTTATACTAATACAAACGCTGTTACGAGAACGCAATTTTTGAATTGATGGGTATAAATCAAGTTCTTTAAATTGACGACCATCAAACAACTTAAAAATTTCAGATTTATTTTTTTCAAAATATTTTGGTGATTGAAAATAGCCATCTAAATATATTATTGGCTGATTAAAATTAATATTTGGCTCAATATACCCGTTTTCGCAAAAAAATCCGCCCATTTTATTAAAATAAGGATTAATTCTTTTTTCTATTTCATATTTTTTTGTATAATTTTTTTTTCTTGTTAAAAGCAAATAAAACAATCTCAAAAGATTAGTCTTGGAAAGAAAATTAATAGTTTTGAATGATTTATTAAGACTATTATGAATATACTCGACATTTGGAAGATTATAGAAACTTAACGAATTTTCCCACCTGTTCTTTAAAACTTCAGAATCGTCTATGACAATCGTAGGATTTTCGCCACTTAACAATTGTAGATTTCTTGCACAAGCATATTGAAAAAGCTGGTTTCCGATCCTTCCTTTTAACGGAAGATAAATTATTTTACTTTTCATTTTTTGTGTGCCAACCTTTCCCACCTTTTAGTCTTAAAATTATATATTTTTGTTATTTTTGCTGGATTTCCCACAGCAATTGAATATTCAGGTATTGATTTAGTAACCACGGCTCCTGCTCCAATTATACATTTTTTTCCAATTTGCACTCCAGGCAATATACAAACTTTCTCTCCTATCCAACAACCGTCCCCAATATATACATCATTTGATGTTAACTCTTGATCCATATAATTAATTTTATTTGTAGGATCAATACCATGATTTTCATTAGTTATAATTACACTGGATGCTATTAGTACATTGTTACCTATTATAATTTTGCTTTTAGATGATGCAAGGACGGTAAAATTGTAACCTATATAACAGTTATTACCTATGATAATAGAATCATTGATGCTGTCTCCATATACACTTAAACGACAATAACTAAGTATTGTTGTGTTCATTCCTATTACAATATTTTTACATCCAGACAATTGTAAATAAGGTTTTGCCAAGATTGATTGTTTACCAAAATTAGAGAAATTTCTTTTAGTTAATAGACCAATTTCTCTTCTAAAAAAAATTACATCCTTAATGTAGTGGAGTACTACTCTAATAAAGCTTCTTTTTTTCATTCGCAATAACTCAGGACCTACCCTAAAACATGACATAAATCAGTAATTTTCATGAATAAACTCGTTCTGATCTTTTCTGCTCAAGTTTTAAACTGCAGATGCTATATAAGGTCGATATGTGTCACTTATTTAGTATCTGCACCATTCTTCTCCCATAGATAACAGGATTTGCTGCATATCTAAGGGAACTCCTGTTAATCTTACAAACTCAGTACTAGGTGAATATGTCAGACTTATATTTGAGTTTGCAAGGTACTGATAAACTCTCATCAATGATGGTCTTGAAAGCACGTTCTTATGGTCAGGTGTAGGAACTGTAAGTCTTTGCTCTTCCATCTTCTTTCTCATCAGAAATTCTGTAGCTGAATAGATTAAAAGAGCCAGAGTCATTACCCACATCAGAGCATTTATTCTAGATGGGCTTTCAAGGTACAAAGTGTTTACCAGTAATCTTCATATAAATGTTTTTAAGCTAAAAATAAAGTAGGCTCAAAACGGCACTGTTTCAGGCTTTTAATGATGAATGAAATAGTGCTTTTTAATGTCTTCAAATCACTGATTTTGTCCTTAGACTGATGCGACATAGTGTAGTCTCCTTTAGACCTAGCCATTTTGTAAATTATCGATTTAATCGTCTTCATGTTACTTCTAAAAATAGCTTTTATGAGCCTATCAAACCAACTGTAAGTTCTGACGCTGATTTTATGCATCGAAGCATCTTTCTTTAGCTTTTCTCTAATAGAGTAAGCTACTAAAATCTTAATAAGAGAAGCTATCAAACTAGCAAACAGCATTACGTAAACAATGTTTTTAATTCTGGTATTAGCGCCCCTTAAGTTAGAGTCGCTTTTCAAATCCATGAATTTACGTTCAATCTGCCATCTTAGTTTGTACAAAGCCTTGATAACTTCTGCTTTGATTTTTCTCGTTCTAATAGAGGCAATTAAATACTGTACCTTTTAGTCTTTCTTGGAGAAAAATCTAATCACCCTGTAGGTTTCACCATTGAACTCTACAGTTAAATCCATATCTCGATGCTCTAAGTAATGTCTAACAGAGGCATCTGACAGTTTCTTATCTTTAAAGTGTTCTGTTAGGTCTTCTTTGCCTATATGACAACTAACAATCTTACCAGCAGAGTTACTTCTTAACTTTCAGATTAACTCACCGGTTTTCTTAATCTCACTGTACATTTCGTAGCTTACATAGTCACTGTCAAATAAGTGAAGTACCTTCTTAGCTGCTGTTGCAAAGACGTAGCTCTTTTCGTTCTCTGTTGCTCCACCTATGCCAAGATCAACAACACATTCATGCAACATTGACCATGTTACCTGTAGTCCTATCTGGGCGTTCTTAGCCTTTTCTTCAGTTACTACATTACCCTCAGGATCTAAAGTGGTATAGGTTAACTTCTTTGCTTTTCCTTTACCTTTTTCTGCACTTCTTGTACTAGGAAACTCTTCTGCCAACTCTCCATTAACATGCCAGTAAGTACCATCGTGCAAGTAGAAATCTTCAATATCTAATCCGCACTCGTTTAGAGCCTGAAGCAACTCTTTAACAGCCGTATTATTCACTGTTGATAATACTTTATTCTGCAGTCTGGCAAGTATAAACATCATCATTGTTACACAGCCATCTTGTCTTAACCTATTGTGAAATGGCTTGTCGCACAAGTCTTCTCCCGAACGGGTTAAACTTGCGTAGCATTCTTTTATGCTTGCTATCTTCATATTGCAGCTTTTGCCTGCTGCCATTATCAAAGCTTCAACAAATTTACTTGGATTCAAATTAACTTTACGTTTAATAAATCCAATCTGCTTAGCTGTAATTCCGATGTATTGAGGGGTAATTAGTGAAACAAATCGAGAAATAAAATAATTTGAGTTGCCTTTACCATTGCAAAAAGGGATAATTTTACCTGACATGTGACTCTCCTAAATTGTTTTTTTTTGCACTATTTATTCTAGTAGAATCCATGTCAAAAAAACTGATCCTTACATCTCAACTTTATTCTTTTATTTCAAATAATTACACATAATTTTTACTTTTTAAAGATCAATCAAAATTTTCATTTTTGAGTTCTTCTGATCTGGTATATGAGTAATCTTTTATCTTTAAGACATCTCCAGTTTCTTTCAACTACAGATTGCTTCTTATAGATATAAAGTAATTCTTTCATCGTCCATTTACGCTCTGTATCATTAGCACAGATGACGTAATAGGTTGAGTTTTCAACACTAGCTTTAACGGCTTCACTGTTAATTGAAGCTACAGCATGGACTTTAACTGCAATAGTGACAGGCTTTTTATCTTTCTTAGGTTTGCCTCTACCTTTATGTCCTTTTACCTCTTCATAGGTAATGTCTGATATAGATACAAGCTTAAGCTTTGCTGTAATATCATCGATGCTCTTTTGAGCATCATCCATGCATTTACATGGCTTGGTTTCAAGTTTTGTTAAGGCTTTTTGAACTTCTGTTCTCCTATAGTACATTCTCCACACCACATAGCTTTGACACCATCAGGCTCATTACTGTCTACAGGTACGAGCTTATCTGGCTCTTGAGCTAACAGCTTAAAGCACTCTGTTGCCTGACCGTAAGAGTCTGGTATTCTGGTTACTGAATACAGATGATTTGATGCTAATTATTTAGCATTATCACTGGTACATAAAGCACTGTCTGCTACCAGATATCTTAAGTCTTTAAACTGCTCTTTAATTAGGGACCAGTAAGTAATAATGACATCTTTAAAACTTGTCTTATCACTGGTGTGTCCACTAACACATTTTTCAAATAACGGTATGTGACTAAACTCATCACATATCATCAGCTCATTTATCTGATTTAATTCAGGATGGCTGTCTCTACTGTATCCCTTATCAAGTACGATATCACAGCCTTCTTCAACTCTGCTCTGACCTTCATAGTGGAAACTGGTTGAGTCTATATGTACTGTATCAGGATTAAGCTCCAGTTTAGTAGCTACTGCTTGAGAACATCTTAGAAATAATCTTTCAGGTCCAAAGTCTGCTATGGCATCTAATAGTCTTGAAAGAACATCCCTGTTTATGTCTTCTACATTATGCTCTTCATTACCAGTTAAAGCTCTTACTGGTTTACCACGGTAAAACTCTGAGGTTCCGTACAATGAATGGTATGGTACATTCAATACCTGACAACACAGAAGCTTCACTAACTCACTCTGAGTTACCTTTACATGTGAACCTATCTTTCCAATACAGGATTCAATTACTGGTGCTAATTCAAAGTAATCAAAACCTGCTGCTGTAAGTCCTATATTTCCTAGCTCTGTTGAAAGTAAATCACCTGTGTTATCAAACTGTACTGCCATCATTGTGATCCTGTAATATCATCTTTGATGGCTATCTTTTAACCTATGTTGACTGCATACTCAAGCATGTAGAGCTAAGCGTGATCTTTGTATCACATAGTGATAATGTGAATATTGTAAAGTGATCCTAAATTCACATAATCAAAATTATCAGATTGATTTATTTAAAATAATTGTTACATTAAGTATGCTATTTTAAAAAGTGATCGAAAATCAAATACTTAAATAAATCAGAATATATTCCTAATTTTTACTGCTCAATGTCAGGTATATCAAAATAGGTATAATAGTATCTAAAAATGAGTTACATCAATTAAAGCCAAACTGACTCAAAGGATCATCAATGAGGCAGTAAATTCTAATTTGTCGTCATACCAAATTGGCTTTAAGTACAGTATAACAAAATCTGTTGTGGGCAGATTACGCTACAAGATCCTCCACTTATTCACTAGGTATCATTATCTGTTTTTTTACCTACATCTTTTTATGGATTTTTATCAATCTAATTATATCAGCAACTTAAAACTATCATCTAAAGTTTTTTCATGTTCTGAATCTTAATGAGTATCATAGGAATGGTATCACAATAACATAAATTATCGTGAAACTATCAACAGTACAACAAAAATCAGTCTTATTCACAGATCACTGTCGGTTTAATGACACTCAGAAACACTTAGGAGATTTCAGTGTTAGTTACAAAATGTTTTAGTCCATTGCTTTGGTCTTCATAATTATTTTAATCTTAGTATCATCTCCCCAAACAGCTTTACTATCGTATGGTCGATCAGGGTATTTTCCATAATCGAGTTTAATACAATATTTATTGTCTTTTATATACTTTTCAACTCTGTCTGCCAATTTTTCCGGTCTGCCATGACATATATTAATAATGCCATTAATCTTGTTTTGTTCTACCGTTGCAACTGTTTGTTTTACAAATTCATCATAATCTAAAAAATCCCATTGATTCTGACCAGATGTAAAAGGAAATAATGTTCTTCCTTCTTTTTCTGCTTTTGTAATTTTAGAAAAAATAGAGCATCCAAAATCTGAATTTCCTACAATATAAAACCCCCTTAGCCACTGAAATACCACATTATTTTCTTTACATATCAGCTTAGTCATATTTCTTAAGGCATCTTTGGAAATTCCATACAAACTTTCTGGTTTTGTGGGGGTTTCCTCATTTATGCTTCCTTCAAAAAAACCAACTTCATGCATGGTTCCCAAAACAACAATTTTCTTAACTCCGGAGATAGCCATTTTATGTAAAAAATCAAAATGTTTTGATAAATCGTGTACGTGCGATAAATCATTATGAACAAAACCATTTCTCCAAGCTAAATGTAATATCACATCTGGTTTACCAAACGTATTATAAGGATCACTTAGAGAAAAAATATCGCAATAAACTACTTTGGCTCGAGAGTCAATGTTTGTTGAAGTATGATGACAAACTGCAACAACATCATTTCCATCATCACACAGTTTCTTAACAATACCTACACCTAAGTACCCACCAGCACCTGTAACTGCAATTTTTAATTTATTCATATAACAACTAATTATAACCACTCAGAACCTACCCTAAAACGATCTCTGCCTCACCATTAAAAGCAGAGGTTAGAGCTTTAAATGCATCTATACCTTGTTTCCTAGCTGTGCTTGAGGTTGGATGTGATCGTTAGATAGGTCTGAGTTCCTTTAATTGAACGAAAACATCCTGAAACCTTTGATTTAGTTATTACATTGTGAACATCTCTTTCCCCCTGATTATTATTAATAAGGTACAGCAAAGTTATGAATAAACAAACATACCGAATCCTTGAGTTTAATCAGTATCTCAATCAATGAACGTTGTTTAGCATTTTTTTCGTTTACCTCTTTTTATAGGCTCCATATTATCAGGTGGAGGACTTTCTATATTGGCATAATCCATAATTTCATCATATTCTCGCTCTAATGATCTGATATGAGAGTCTTTTAAAAGCTGTTATTTTGCTCTACGACAAACAAATGAATTCGATTAACTCTCATATAGTAAGAGATCAGACAAAATCAGTTTCATGTAAAAGTTCTTAAGAAAAAAAATAAAGTATGTTCCATACAGCACCGCTTCATTCTTTAGATGATGAATGAAATAGCGCTTTTTAATGTCTTAATATAACTAATTTTGCCATTAGACTGATCCGACATAGTGTAGTCTCCTTTTGAATTAGCCATTTTTTGAATAATCGATTTACGGCATCCAAATGATTCCGACTGTTATCATAAAAATAGTTAGTTAATCATATACTGTATTTAACCTGCTGGATGTTCTTTAAAATTCAGTGAATTTATATATGTTCTGTGATGAAAGGAGCTCGGCTTGTAGAAATTATGTAAGCTATGGATCACGGATCAATATTTTTCTTTATTATTCTCTGAAAAATTGCTCAAATACTGAAAGTTTAAGCATTTTTCAGGTGTCACCATGGTTTTAAGCACAAATTTTAGCAGGCTTCAGCAGTTAGCTGATGAGCATCTGCGTTTTCTTGTAAATCAAACCAATAATACTGACACTGTTGAAATATATAAAGAGCAACTTTGTAAACGAGGACATATTGAAGATGACATGTTCTTTCAAAACTACATGTTTGAAGTAAAGAATGCTTATTTTAAAGCAGAGATATTCTGTAGAACACATCCACAAGACTAGATTTCCTCAATGATATAAAACGCAAGTATTTTCTGTATAACAAGAGAAATCCAGATTACATAGACTACAATCTATCTCTTTTCCGAGCAATCAAGTCTTCGAGGTTATGGTTCATCAATGATTGATGATGTTAAAATGTTAAGAATTGTTTTGGCGGTATTAATGGTGCTAAATCAACTAATCAATCTACTTAAAGTTGTTTACGATGAATGATTTTTCAATTATTGTTTTTAAATTTTTTCCTTTTATTTTTCTTAAATATATTCAACACATTATTGTCAATGGCATTAAGCATATCATTAATCAAATGAAGAAAAATTAACTGTAAAGCTTTCAGAAAGAATTTTATTGCAACTTATTATTCCAGGTATGCCATCACAGAGTTCATGATAAGTGCAGAAACCATCAGATTCTTTTTTAAGATGATACCTGATGATGAGTTCTCATCTATATTCAAGTGATATTTTGTTCAAAGCAGAATAGAAGCTAAAAAGCATCTCCAGAACCTTAATTCAGATGGATCTACAGATGAAACCTTTGAGGATACCATAGAAGGATTCAGACCTTTAATCAGTGGTGATGATAAGGACTTAAGGGCTTCATTCAGACGTGGAGAACATAGTCGTAAGAAGAAAGGTGCTCACAGGTGGTAAGTCTTTACAACTATACATATAGAGTTGTCAACGATTACGTCATGGTTCAGAAAAATGAACAATGAAGTAAAGGTATTCATAATGATGTTCTTACGTTGTTGCTATCCTCTTGATGCAATCTTTTATGCTGATGATATTAGAACAAAAACAAAAGAAGAGCAAATATCTTTCCTGAATGACACACATATAGACTGGATGTTATATGTTAAGGAAATGCAGAAAAATAAGCAGTTAAAAAATACCATAAAGGATTATTTTGATACCTTAACTATTAATGACTGCTTCTATCTTCAGACAACTGATAAAACTGGAGGAAGAATTGAAATTAAAGACTATGAAATCTTTCATGCTGATAAACTGTCACTTCCTAAAAATATCTGCTGTCAACCAGGAACTAAGATGATTGCAAGAGTAACATCCTCTACTAAAATCTACCGTAGAGATGATAAGAGGAATGGAATAGAGCCTAAGACTTCTATTTCGGCTCTGTACTATATCTTAAGCCTTGAGCATAACTATGAGAACTGCTTGCAGTTTGATCATTCTCACAATGACAGACGGTTGTACGAATCTCATCACAACAACACCATTGATACAGTTCTACTTCAAGACTAGCAACACTGCTGTGACGAAAAACATTTAGCTTCAATCATTGGATTGAACTATATGACTTACAAAATTCTGTCTTTTGCTAGACAGGATTTATCAAAGAATTCTTGTGTTAAACGTCGCAATCAGAAGACTGCAAGTAGAGCAAAGTACAGTTTTACAACAACGTTGTTTCACATTCTAAGGTAATTCTCTTCTTGCATTAGAGTATCTGTTTAAGTTTCTGGAAACGACTCCTGTAGAGAGTTAACTCCTTACATAACATCAATACTGGAGCGGTTGAAATATACTGTGCATATTCCTATTGCAACTATGACAAACTTCCTTTCAGAATATATATAAATTCACTGATTTTTAAAGAACATCCTGTAAGGCTTTGTTTCAGGATCCAATTAACTGTTTTGACAACAAATGACCTATCAATTTATGTGAGATTGATCGGCTCTTTTTGGTTAAAATAATCTATGACTATATTGATGTATTCAATTTAAAAGTCAATTTATATGCAACTCTACATATAGCTTTATAAAAATACTTGTTAAATAAAATAAACAAAATAGATTTAAACATAGATATCATTGTTTTGTTATTTTTTAACCTAATTTTACTAAATAAATAATGTTCTAATAATACTGAATCATTTTGATACTGCTTAGATGACAGATATCTATCAACTACTTCTAAAGGTATTATCATATTTCTTCTATAGTAATCACTAATTAGGTACGTCAACAGAATTTGTTTTACCCTAGAGGAATTAGAAATGCTTGAGTTTCTAATTCTATATTTTAATAAATTCTCTGGATGATTGCCTAACTTAAATCCAGCATTAATTGCTCTCAAAGCAAAATCATAGTCCTCACATGAAAATATATTTCTATAGCCTTCTAGCTTGGTATAAATCTCTTTTTTTAATAACCAAGAAGGATGAGGTAAACAAACTCCTATTTTGTAATAATTTGCTATCTTACGATGTTTGATAGGAACATCTACTTTTCCTATAATATTGTCATATTCATCGATTAAAGTTAATTTAGATCCTATCATGTCCAAATTGTTTTTTTTAATATAACTTAACTGTTTCTCAATCCTATACAAATCAGAGATATCATCAGCATCCATTCTTGCTACATATGTACCGTTGGCATAATTTAAAGCAAAATTCAAACTTTTAACTAAACCAAAATTTTTGCTATTTTTAAGATAAATCACTCTATTATCTAGATTAGAAAGCCTCCTAAAAAAGACATCTAAATCCGAACGTAAAGGATTATCGTTGACTATTATAAACTGTAAATTATTATAACTTTGATGAAGTACAGAATATGAACTTTTTGTAACCATATCAATAGTTTCATTGTAAACACTCATGATAATTGTCACTAAATCACTATTCTTAGCCATATAGAAATCACCAGTTACTTGCTACATAAGATCTATGAATCCGACAATGAAATGAATTTGATCAAATATTCATAAAGTACGTAATCATTAACTTTAATCAGACTTGCCGATTAAAATTAAAACTGATTTCGTCAAGTACACTTACATTATATGAGTTTTATCGAGATCATTTATTTGTCGTAATCGTATAAATATTTTACTTATTACATCAGAATCAAGAATTTCATCAAATTTTCTAGCAAACAAATATTCAGAATTTATCAAATCATCAAAATCAGAAATAGAAAAACATATGAACTTCCTCTTTTCCAATCGACATAACGTATATTAGAATGATTATCATTAATATATAACTTATTATAGAAAGGAGAATTTTTAACAATCGTCTGAAGAAAAACTTCATCACAACATAAAGTAAAGTGATAAAAAGGTACAATTGTCTTTTCCATAGCTACTATATACTTTGCTAAAGCATCTGTTATGCTAAACCAATTACTTCCAACAGACATATGTTTGAAAGGTCCATATTTTAAACGATCTACTTTCAATATTTTTTGAAAAAAAACTTACCTGAGATCTTTAGCAAAAACGCCGAAGATCTTATTGTAAATTAATGGTTTATTTTAAAAGCTCAAATTATTAATCGTTAGAATTAACAGATTTGAGCAAAGTTCTTTAAAAATTTGGTATACAGAACAACGAGATAGCTTTTTAGCTGTCGGCTAAAAAAGTCTGATTTAGGGGTGATCTTTCCAAAAAATTGGACGATTGAGCAAAAGGTGCAGTTTTACTATTAACTAGATGATTTTTAAATAAAAAAAAGGATTACCCCTGTTATAATACAAAAAAACCAATAACAACAAGGAAATCCCATGCCAAAATTATCTATATTCCCTGCATCTTTGTCAACAGCTCGTTCATTTACCACTATCTTATCTAAAGATAACTTAAAGCAGTATGCACGTGATTGTGGAGCTTTAAAGAGAGAACGTAAGTTCTCTATCTCAGACTATATTCTGACTGCACTTAAACAGATGTGTAAATCTACAGAGAAGTCAGAGTTTACTTTATGCTCAGCACACGATGCTTACTTAAGAGGTTGAAGAAAGTTAGGTAAAGCACTTTTAACTCATAAGTGCATTCATAAACAGTTACAGTCAGGCAATACTCCTGAAGTTATAAAGACTATGTTATCAGAACTAATGACATCATCTTTTGGAAAGAGCTTTCTTAAAAAGATTAAGAAGTTCATTAGTGGTGATTTAAAGTCATTATTAGATAAGCTTGGAGTAGATGACATCATCTTAGTTGATGGTACTGAAATAGACCTGTCATACTCTTGTGCTGATAACTTTGACTGTAAGGGTAAAGGCAGACCTCATGCTGATGGCTCTGCGCCTAGACCTGGTTTAAAGCTTCATATAGCTTTCTCTGTGTTAAGACAAATCTTCATCTATGTAGAAATCACAGAAGCTGTAGGCTAAAAAAAGAGATTCTGTTCTTACTGACAGATTCCATAACTGCCTTATTATCTGTGATAGAGGCTACGTAAATGAAGAGCTTGAACAGAGAATTGCTGATAGCGGTAATCTGTACCTTATCAGAGGTAAATTAAGCACTGTAGCTACCATTGATAGAGCTATTGGTGATGATGGTAAGTCTATACCTGAGTTCAAAGGTAAGAATGTTAATAAATTACCATCAAAATCCTGTGCTGACTTAAATGTTACCTTTGCTTCTTATCATAAGAACAGAGTCATTGTCCGTTATAACCCTAACTGTACAGATGATAAACGTTCTATCTTAAGAACTAAAATCCCAAGAGACAGACTAGGTGCTAAACAGATTTACCTGCTCTACAGAATTAGATGGGCTATCGAACTATTTAACAAAGCTAATAAGCGTAGTAACTGCTTAAAAAGCATTAACTCCGCTAATGAGAACATCATTCTCTCTTTCATTCTGTTGTCTTTAACTGTTTCTATCATCAAAACCTGTACCGGTCTTAAATGTGCCAAAGATAATAGCTTTGAATGGATTTCAATGCTAAAGCTTCATAAACAGAATGAATGCTTTGATGTTTTATTCAAAGCCTTACTTTTACGTAAGTCGTCCACTGTATATCAAATTTTTAAAGAACTTCTCGATGACATAGCTCTGCTCTGTCAAAGATCAGAGCCATCTAATCGAGATATTGTTAAGTTAAAATATCTGCCAACTTTAGTGTGGCAGATCGTTAACCAACCTAACCCTTCTGCTAAAATTGCTTAAGGTCTTGGGTATGATTTATTATAGTCTCACTTTTTCTTTTTTAAGAAAAAAAGAGGGAACTTGCGGGAGAGAAAATCTTTTTCTTTACCATTCCATTAGCATCCTTTCCTTGCCAACCATTGCAAATTCACTGGTGTTCATTTTAGAAGCTCCGATCTTGTTCTTAATCTTAGAACTTTTACTGTAAAACGGCACACTCCACAGCATTCTTTGGCACTCTACATTGTTTAAATTTGCCCATTGATTCAACTAGAGAGTTCTGCTTCTGATGACTATCAAAGAACCTCTCAACGATCATGTTTCCACTGCTCATTATTTCATCAATTTTACCATCAAAGCATTCAGATAGAGTGACATTGAACAGACAATCTGCTTTGAGACTGGCTTAGAATGTTTTAAAGGTTATTTCAGACCATTTACCAAATTATCGAATCTCATAAAACTCGGAGAAAAGCTCATGAACAACTTTATTACAACTATAATTCTCATACAACTTTGTAGGTTCCATATCATTTTTAATCATAAATTCAATGTTCTTAATTGAGTTCTCAACAATTGTACGAGAATTGTTCTCAATGATACAACCATCTTTACCTTCAGATACAAATAAACTTATATCTCCGACATCTGTTGATAGGATTTTACAACCACAAGACACAGCTTCTAAACTTGAAGTGCAGGTACCTTCAAATTCAGATATATTTATGTTTATATCACTTGCATTTAGATATTTTACTAATAAATTTCTATCTTCAAGGTAACCTACAATCCTATAGTACTGACTATCCAAGTTTTCTTTGAGTATATTGGTCAGTTCTTGCAAATCAGATCCGTTTCCTATGACTAGAAAAAAAACGTTACTGCCTCGTTCTATAAGTCCTTTTATAATTTGAGGAAACAATAAGACCCTCTTTGGATAATTTTCTACTCTTCCGCCATACATGATTACATTTTTGTCTAGAGGAATATTTAATTCTCTTCTACATGCATCTTTATGCATTTGTTTAAAAACATCAGTATTAACAGGAATTTTTGCATAACCTATTTTATCTGAAAGCTCTTTATACTTGGTCTTATAGTAAGGCACTCCAAACTCTTTTCTTTGTAGTACAACGTTAGTTTTTTTAGCAATTCTGATTGATATTTTTTCTAAACAAAAATATATCTGAGATTTTATTTTTCCCCAATGCAAAGTTGTATAGAAACTTGATCCATGAATTACTTGTACTAATTTTTTTCTAATGTTATTGCTGTTCCAAAATGGTAAACAAAGTTCAATTCTTTGAGCATAGATTATGTCGTACTTTTCTAGTTCATTTTCGTACTTTTTAATTCTAAGTACATACCCTATAGTCAACGGTCTAAAAACATCATACGATACAGGAACAAAGTTATATATTAGACCATTCTTATTAACAGTATACTTTTTTCCGATTTCAAACTTATCTTTTTCGACCGTACCATAGACCGTTATTTCGTTATTTCCTTTTTGCCGAATTATATTTTTTATATACTGGTCAACACCACCCAAAGCAAGTTTATTAAGATCACCTACATGCAAAATAGCGATATTCATACGTTATTCCTTAATAAGCTTAATTAGTTTTTTTGCAGAATTAGAAAAACTGAAATTACTTTTTTGAAAATCATTCAGAGTTCTTTTCATACAAGGTAAATTATCATACAAATTCAATAATTTTTCTTTCAAATCAACCTTACTATTATCAAAGTACATTGCTTGCTTCATTAGGATTTCAGGCAATGAGCTTACATTTGAAGATATTACAGGAGTTCCTAAAGCTAATGCCTCCAAAGGAGGTATTCCAAACCCTTCATATTTTGAAGGAAAAATAAAACACAAAGCATTTTTGTAGATAGGTGACAAATGCTCATCCTTAACAAAGCCTGTAATATGAACTCTACCGTTAGAGTTGAATTTAGCAATAACCTCATTCATTTTCCAACCATTTCTTCCAACAAGTACTAAATCATAATCAACTTTGTCTTGGATTTCTGAAAAAGCTTCTAATAGCATACCTATATTTTTTCTTGGCTCGAGTGTAGAAAGTGTCATTATGTACTTTTTAGGAAGATTATAAATTTTCATTATGTCATCAAATGAAAATCCATAATCACGAGTTACTCCGTCGTAAGCTCCACCATAAATAACACTAATTCTTTCTTTTGGATAATTTAAAATATCAGAAATTCTTTCTTTAGAAAAATTTGACACAGTTATAATTTTCTCTGACACTCTAGCTGACAAACGCATCGTTACCCGCCAATAGATTTTCTGAAAAATTCTCATTGATTCTGGAGAATCCCAAGCCCCCATATCATGAATGGTATTTATTATTCCACTTTTTCTAAAAATAATTGGACTTGTAAAAGCAAAAAAAATAAACTTATCTGCCTGTAGTCTATATAGTGCTACAGGCAAAATAACCTGATTAAATATAAGCTTGTTATTACCATGAAGTATAACGACTTTTATCCTATTTTCATCAACAAAACGAGTAAGTTTTTTATACACTTCATTTCTAAACACAAGAATATATTGATTTAAATTATCCTGTGTTAGCATCTCTTCTGTCATACAAGCAGCATATCTCTCTATTCCTGTTACATGGAAAGATAGTGACGTTAGATCAATAGCTATTTTCATAAAATCTTAACCTTATATATGGCGACAACACACATAGATCGAGATCACAATGATGTTGTAACCAGTTTTTAGCCAGTTTTAGGCAGATTTATCTGCCTTGTGTTGTGGCTTATTTTATTAAGCCACTACCAAAAAGCCTCAGTTGTTACCAACAAAGGCGTTCTTTAACAATGTGATTCAGAAATCAAACTCTAACGGAGCTTTCTTTCGCTTTTAATCTTGCTACTTCGTCTTACTAGATTAGCTAGCATGAAGCTGTCATCTATCTGGTTCTCATGACCTGTAACTTCAAGGTTATCAGGTACATCATTACCTGTAGGTTCAGGCTCTTTGTAAAAGATACCAATGAATCTTTCATCGTTCTCTATTTCTGACATATCTTTAGTAAAGAATGCTTTTAGGAACATGAAGTTGGTTTGAGCTTTTCTGGCTAAAATCTGTAAGCTTTCAAAAGACCAGGACTTACCATTGTAGTAAGGTACATGCTCTCTAATGTAGCTTAATACATTGCAGGCAATCTTGGTGTAGACAGTTGAGTTCTCAATGTACTCTTTATTTCTTAAAGGTAGTGCATCCTGACCAAAGACTACATCAATCACCCAGTGACGACTTTCAATCTGCCATCTTGAGAGAATGATATCTTGCATAGTAGCTGCAAAAGAATCATCTAAACCATCAGGTGTAATAGAGCTGATAAAGAACTTATCTTCTCTGTCTTCAGTCTGAACACCAGAGCTTTTATAGATTCTGCTGGTTTTTACTCTGATTACAGAATGAACATGAGGCCATTTTCTTTTCAACTCTGTGCTTAAGATATCTTCAGCATTGAGAATAGAAATCTCTTTAGTCTCAATTCTGCCATGCTCAGTACTGGTTCTAGATGAGGATAGAACTTCACCTTGAAATTTATCTACATCAAGCCTGCTGAATGCTTCTTCAATTACATCAAAGAGTTCACCTTGGTTAGCTTTAAGGCAGACTAAGAAGTCTGCTAATGCTTTTACTACTACAGCCTCTAAGGTTACAGCTCTAGTATTGATAGCATCCCATGTGAGAATACAATTTCTAAGGTTTAAAGTTGCTATCATCTCAAGGATAGTCTCTGCTTCATGGTTCTTCTTATCTACAGCTCTCTGAGATATGGTTAAACCATACTTGGTTGAATATAGGCTGACAAAATCATAACCTGTGCTCTTACGGGCATCATTACCTTTCTTGGTCTGCCTTGTAGCTCTGATATTCTGTCCGTCAGTTGCTATAACATCTCTTTTAGATAATGGAACTTCATCTTCTGATGATTGTGAGTTCTTCTGGTATACAGCAAAGTACTCAGTCAAGAACTTGATTGTTTCCTCTGCCTTTACACCTGATATAACTCTTCTGATGGTCTGTTCACATGGAACTTCATCATCTAAAACATAGACTTTAAGGACTCTAAGTTCTCTAACCAGAATAACCTTTGTGTTCTGCAGTTATTGTACCTGCAATCCTAGCCATTATGATTACGGATGCTACTACTGAGAAACAATATTTAATGTCACCCTGACATCTTGGATCATTGAAGTTTAATTCAATAATTCTCTGTAAGAACTGTGCATCATTTTTATCAAAGTTTACTTCTGGTGTCAGACTAATATTCTGCTGTTATTTCATTAAGTTACGAAACATAGAATATTAATACTTTAACCTAAAGTTTGATCTCTGAATCACATTTTTAAAGAGCAAAATCAGTGTTTTAACTAACTGATTAATTTACATTAATTTTTATTTGAACTATTTTACAACTTTGTGACGTAGTTCAAATGGTGTTTCGCCATAAACCTTATATTTTTGCACAAGACGCTTTTCAAGCTGAACATTGACCAAATTTAAGACTCAAATTCGTCAAATTCAATTTTTAGCACTATTCAGTAACAAAGTCTAAGATATGTTTAAAAATTCACAACAAAAAAAAAAGAAGAAATTAATAAACTTATACCCGACAACGATCAGTAAAAATATCTGATTTTTGTCTTCGTTCAAATTTAACCATTTTTTAAAAACACATCCGATCAAAAGCGCCTCTGTAAGTTTCTATATTAAAATAGCGAGTCCATTCGAAGCCTAAACATCGGATGATGTTCTGTAAATCTTCATCAAACCAAGGTATCTGCAGTATATCTGTATTTGGTGCTCCTACTATCGTAAGATTGTTGTTAAATACATACTGAAAGAATCTCATTAAAGTAGGTCTTTCGTTTCTGCCTTTACCTTCTAAATTTCTTATAGTTAATCCATGCTCTTGCATGGTGTGTATTAAGTAATACTCTAGTGCAGAGTAAACTAATAAAGCTAAACTCATAAGCCACAATAAAGCATCTATTCTTGATGGCTTCTTTAGGTAAATCGAATCAACAAAGAAGCGAGGTTCTTTACATACTCTCCAACTTCTCTCAATAACACTCTGTCTCTTATAAGTACCTAAAAGTTCTGCCATAGTCCAATCACGCTCTGTGTCGGTTGTAATAATGACATACATCATTTCCTGCTCTATGGCTTGTTTTACTACCTCTTCATTGAGACTTACTGTTGCATGAACCTTTACAGCTTCTAAAATCTCTTTAGGCTTACTGCCATCTTTCTTAGGTCTGCCTCTGTTTCTCTTATAGACATTCTCGTAACGGATGTTTTCTACCTTACAGAAATTCAACTTTTTTAAAAGAGCTTCTACCGCTTTCTGAGCATCAGGCTGACATTTGCATGGTTTGTTTTCCAACTTTTCAAATGCCTTTGATACTCTTATAAGCTCATTTTGAGCTTTCTTGGTTATGGTTTTAGTTTTCTTCTCTCTTAGAGCTCCATTAGAAATCAGTAATCTCTTAACCTTATTACCACCAATGGTACAGTCTTCACACCATATTCCTAATGGACTTTGTCCATCTTCTTCATTAGGAAATACTGGCTCAAACTGTTCTTCATGCTGTTTAGCATACTCAAAGCATGCTTTGCTCAACTTGTTAGAGTCAGTTAATCTTGAAACTTCTTCTAATCCTTTTGTCTTTACAGAGTTGATATTATTCTCAGTACACAAGGCGCTGTCGCCTACGACGTACTTTAAATCTTTATACATTCCCTGTAGTGTAGGCAAAGTATTAATAGTAATGTCAAAAAATGACTTCTTGTCATTGATATTGCCTGATACATTCTTAGCACACAGAGGTATTCTACTTCCACCATCAGCTATCATTACACTGATAGCTTGTTTCAAATCAGGTCTATGATCTCTTGAGTATCCAAGCTTGATTTCTAAAGAACAGTCATCCTGCTTATAGGAATCTCCATCATAATGAAACGATGTACTGTCAATGTGTGTTTCCTTTACTTTGATATTCAATCTTTCAATGGTTTGAAAAGCACAGGATAAAAACAGTCTTTCTGAACCATATTCATAGACACTGTCTAGAAACCTTGATAATACTGCTCTGCCTAAATCTTTTCCCTGTAATCCAGGATGCTTTAGTAAACATCCTATTGGAATGTTCTCAAAATACTCTGAAGTTCCTGCCAAAGTCTGATAGGGAACGTTCAGCATTTGCATTATCAATGCTGATGCTATCTCACCATTGCTTACTGCTACATGTGAGCCTTCTTTACCTATAAGTTCGTCTATCAGCTCCTGTAGCCCTAGCTTGTCTATCATTCCTGCTACAAAAGGCATAGTTCCTAAAGACATGGAACGATAACTTACTGGTCCTGCTGCTACAGTCATACTGTATAAATCAACAAACTTTTTGCCTGACATAGAAAACTCCTTTTCTATAAGGCATTAGACGCTATTTAAGCGCTATTGTCGATAGTCAATATGACTGTTTGATCCATGTATCTAAATTCTATAACTCCAATATAGAACCGTGATCCTTAGCTCAAATTTCTTATATTTACTCCTTGACTGTTTGCCTCGATTTTTTCTATTTTTGAAAAAAGAAAGTTTCAACAGTGCCACAAAAATCAGGCTTTTTTACTGATCATTGTCGGTTATACAATATTTATTTATGGCGAAATTATGAATTATCACTAAGTCACACTTTTAAAGCAAGTGTAAACAAAGGAAGCATAATTTCGCTTTTATACCGCTCAACATGCTTAAGCGGAGCTCTTTAACAGTTATTGTAATATGCAAATATTGGATTTGAGAAATAGAGGTGAAAGGTTCAACTTCTAAAGTTAACCTTTGGAAAGAGAAGTGTTACTGTTTGCATAGTTCTGTCTGTTCAACTCTGTCAAACCAGTAGACATACAGATAGATAAGTAGCGATTCTAGCCCCATACTCTGACATCTAGATTTAATGAGTTTGTAAGAATGAGGTTTCTTTCTACATTCTTTAATGGACATTCTCTGTCTGATATAGCTTAGAACTGCAGTACCAATCTTATTGAAAGCTGCAACATTCTTAATGGTAAGTAAGTAGGTAAGCATGCATGTAAGGCATCCTGATGGAAGAGATGATGGCTATCTAATACAGCATGGCTAGTTTCAATTTGCCAGTAATCTTCAAGACTTGCAACAACCTGCTGTAGAGTATATTCCTCAGCATAAGCTAGTGATGAAATGTAGTAGGTAACATCTTCAGTTTCCTTTACTAGTTCATCATTGATGCAGTACTTAGAGATTTTTGTGTACTTAATCAGAGTTCTAACGTTCTTATGTTTTTTGTTGATGCGAGGATCTAAATATGGCTCTGCAGGTAATATCTCAATTTTGGTGAAATCATATCTGCCATGGTCACGTTTATTCTGCTTCTTAGTAGGTGTCTTTGATTCCCAAGTTTGAACGTCTTTATGCTGTCGGTTAAAGATTGCTTCTACATGAATTAGAAGCTCTTTATTACCATTCTTTCCTAATGGAAACATATAGATGCCATTAGCTTTGATTACAGCATTAGACACAGCAGCCTGAGAATTTAAGTCATCACACATGACTACCATTCCATCAATGGTTATTCTTGACAGAATTGGCAGAATATCGTCTCTTTCATGGTTTTTCTTACTAGAAATTTCAAAGCCTAAAGGTACTCTCTGAGTGCAGTTGTACAACTGTGTAACAATACCTCCTTTGCACTTTCTCTTTTTTTTCTCCTCTACGGTAGGTACCTTTCATCTCCTGTCCATCAAATCCTAAAGTATCTTTGATGCCTTCAGGTCGTGATTCAATCCTTTCTTTGTGGTAGAGAACCTGCTCTTCAATCGTGATTTTGATTTTGGTGAAGTACTCTTCAAAGAACCTGGAGATTTGTACAGGACTTAGCATAGACATTGCTACCTGAATTGTACTTACAGAGAGCTGACCTCTATATTTGGGTATTCCTGGAACCAATACAAACAACTCCAGATAATGGAGATTGTAATAGTCTGCTATCTCATCACAATCTACAATTCCCTGTACTCTGGTTATGAGAATTAGAAATATCAGTACATCTAATGGATAATGCACTTTATCGGGAGATTTTCGATAGTCACTTACTTTGCTCCTGATGTCTTCAATTCAGCATAGATTAGTCCTGTAGCTGCATTTCCCTGACGCTCATATAGTCTTCTGATATGAGCGTAATAGTCTTCTTCAACTTTTTTTGAAGCAAATACCGCATATTTAGAGTAGTCATTGATTGCATCTTCTAAGGTATATTCAGGATCTGCAGCCTTAGAACGTGAGAAGCTAGATTTGTGCTTTAACAAATCTAGCTCCTTTTCTATTCTTGCTATAAATCCCATTTAATTACCCTTGATGCCTTAAGTTCAAGTCAATCATAAAGGAATTTAAAGACAATTAATAGATCTAAAGACTATACATATAAAATACAATAACTGTTAAAGAACACCGCTCAAGCTGGTTGAGCTTTTTATTTGAAATTACTAAGAATACCTAATCAATGTGTGATCTTGGTGTGCTTTAATAATTTCGCCATAATATTTATTAACAATACTTATAATGACATCAATTTAAATACTTTCTAAGCTTTTGATGTATCATGTTGTGTTTTTTATCTGTATTTTAATACCAATTTTGTAATTGAAAGAGCATCAACTAAATATCGTCTAACCAACCTTTTAGGATCTTGAATTAATCTGTACAGCCACTCTAAACCACTGTTTGACACCCATCTAGGAGCTCTCTTAACTTTCCCTGCTTCAAAATCCAAACTAGCTCCTAACCCTAATGAGACAGGAACATTCAATAAATCACAATTATCATACATAAAATATTCTTGTTTTGGACATCCTAGTCCTACAATGAGGATATCTGGATTAGAATTTTTGATAATGTCTTTTATTTTTTGTAATTCAACAGAATTTTTTTCAAAACCATAAGGTGGTGAATACGTTCCAACAACATTAAGCCCTTTATACTTTTTTTCAAGGTTATCTGCAGCTTTTTTTGCAACACCTTCAGCCGCTCCAAGAAAAAACAACCTATAACCTTTTTTAGCAGACATTTCACAAAGTAAAGGAAAGAGATCAGATCCTGATACTTTTTCTTTAATAGGTGTTCCATATATTTTGGATATCCACAATAATGGTTTTCCGTCTGCTAGAATTAAAGATGCTTTTTTGTACACTTTTCTCAGTTTTTCATCTTTTTCTAATTTAACAATATGATCTATATTAGGAGTAACGACGTATGATGGTTTACGTCTTTGTATTAACTCATCTATGGCTTCGAGTGTTTCACTCATAGTAAGGTTATCGATTAGGATATTCATAAACCTAAAACGATTTTTATTTGATGTCAATGTACGTTATCTCCAATAATGTTGCATATATGTATAGTTAGAACAAATTAGGTTGCTCATACTTATGCTTGTCTTTTGAGCTTAATTCATCACCAATCTGAGTTTCGACAAGTTTTATATCGGTAAGAGCCTTAATAGTATGTTTTTGATTAGGTTCGACTATTAGTACGTCTCCTATGTTAAGAGCTTTTTTAACGCCATCAATTACAGCGGTTCCACTGCCTTCAATTACAGACATTATTTCTTTTCTATTTTCATGAGAATGATAACTTTGACTTTCACCTTTTTTTAAGGCAACTATAGCTGTAATAGATTTTGGTTGAACATCAATAACAGAGTATGTTCCCCATGATTTTTCTGAAAATCTATCACTTGTTCTAATTTTTTCGACATAAGGTTTCATGAATCCACTTCTTTCTTTGTCTGAAACCAAAATACCATCACAGCTTGCTGCTATCACCATATTTTTAGCTCCCAAACAAAGAATTGGGATGTTCAGTTCATTAACGATATTGGAATTAACGCAAAACTCATCCATCAGAACATTTCCTTTTATGCTGTCAGACATTACCTCAGACAACATATTCCAAGATCCAACATCTTTCCATTTACCTTTATATCGTAACACTTGAATGCTAGGTTCTTGTTCAACAACTGCATAATCAAAGCTAATTCTTTTAGTTTTACTAAAATTAGCTAATAAATCACTGTAAGACTTATATTTAATAATGCTTTGGCATTTATCAAGTAAATAACTTAATTTCGCACCGAAAACACCAGCATTCCATAGAGCGTTATCTTTTAAGTATTTTTTCGCTAATTCACTATTAGGTTTTTCTTTAAAAGATACAACTTTACTTACCAAATCAGAAGTATCAGGAATGATATATCCGTACTTTTCACTTGGATAGGTAGGCTCAATTCCCATAAGTGTTAAATTAGAATTACCTTCATTGACTAATTTTTCAAGTGTTATTAAACTTTCAAAATAAGAATTTTCTACATATGGATCAACTGGACAAATTATAACCGGTTCATTGTCATTAACTCTTAATATGTCCCTAAGATAAAAACAAGCTAATGCGATAGCTGGAAAAGTATCCATTCTGCAAGGTTCAACACAAATCGAGACACTATCTCCTAAGTGATTTTTTATTGCACTAACTTGAGATTTGCTTGTAGCAATAGTGATTTTGGATGTTAGCGATACAGTTTTAATTTGACGATATACACGTTGAACCATAGACTCATATTTATGTCCATTTTTAAACAGCTTAATAAACTGTTTACTGCGTAAACCATTTGATAGAGGCCACAGTCTTGTGCCTGAGCCTCCAGATAATAAAATTATGTTCATATCTCAATAGACGCTACTGATTTATTGTTGAATTTTCAAAAGATAATAGACAAAAAAAAATGCATCAACTTTAGTGATGATATCAATTAGTCTTAGCCCAATAATTTCTCATGTAAAATCTGTTCTATAAGCTGTAAGAACAATATACAAGAGCTATCTTGCTCCTTTTCTAAACAACACAACCTTAATTGTTAGCAGAATAATCTTAATATCTAAAAGCACAGACCAATTATCGATGTATTCCATGTCAAGCTTCACTACATCATCAAAATTCCTGATGTTACTTCTACCGCTTACCTGCCATAAACCTGTAAGTCCCGGTGTCATTGAAACACGAGCTTTGTGTTTAGGTTCATAATTATTATATTCATCTACAGTAGGTGGTCTTGTACCAACTAAACTCATGTCACCTTTTAATACATTTATAAACTGAGGCAGCTCATCAAGTGATGTTCTTCTAATAAAATGACCAACTTTTGTGATTCTTGGATCATTTTCCATCTTGAACATCAAACCATTCATTTCATTTTGAGACATCAATGATTTTTTTATTTCTTCAGCATCACTTCTCATTGATCTGAACTTATAACATTTAAAGATCCTTCCATTTCTACCTACTCTGTCCTGAGAGAAGAGTACTGGACCTTTAGAGTCAAGTTTTATAATCGGAGCTAATACTAAATATGCAACGCAAAAGATGATGAATCCTACAATACCGCCAGTGTAATCTAATAAGCGTTTTGCAATAGCTTTTTGATTTGAAACAAACTTACGACTAACAGAAATACAGTGCAGATTACCAAATTTACTTACAATAATAAAAGACTTAGGTAAGTAGTCAAATACTTCAAGATTAATCTTTATATTAACTCTAATTCCCATTTCCTCGGCTTGAGATAGGACATTCTTCAGTTTTTCATTATCATCAAGATTGACGGTAACAAAGAGTTCATCAACATTATTATGAGTAATGTAATCTAATAGAGTTTGATATGAGCAAACGACATCTATACCGTAGATTTTTTTATTTTGTTTAAAGGTTTGAGGAACTGAAATACCACAAATTTCACGTCTCCAATCAAAATTTGTTAATAAACCTTTGATAGTCTTTCTACAGTCATTGTCTGTTATTACGAGAATTTTGCTAGAAAACTTAGAGTTTTTATAAAGTCTTACTAATACGAATTTAATCAATAATCGTGAACTAAATTCCAATACCAAAAAGATAACGCCAAAATATCCAATAACAAGACGTTTAGAATCACCTAAACTGTGTAAGAGGAAAAGTATTAGAATTAAAAGAGAGATTAAAAAACAAGTTAATTGAACAACCGCAATAAACTCTTTAAATACCCCTCTAAAAATAAAGCTTCTGTTCACTCCTGTAAATGCAGTTGAGAACAAGTACTCAAATATGAAGATAAACAGGTAAAGTCTAAAAGAATAAAACTTAACTGTTGTAAGAGCAAAGCCAAAATATAATGAATAGGCTAGATATAGAGATGCAAAAGCAACAAAACTTCCTGACAAAGCAAGAACATTTCTTATAATCTTATCAGAACTATCTTTATTCATTGTATTGATAAATACCTATTCTTCACACACAAAAACTTTGCCATTCTCAGTTTGGTATAAGTTAATTTATCCAGTAAAGATATTTAAATTATTAGTAATAAATTTGCAAAAGCTCTTTAAGCAATCAAAAGACAAACAAAAACAGAGTTAATACTTATAACAACTTTTCAAGTTGAAAATATAAATCTGTTAAATCATGGCATTTAAAATCATGCCACTCTTTTTCTTAACCTTTTCCAAAATATCTGTAATATAAGTTTTAGACTTAATCTTTACCACTATTTTTATCAATTGTAACTTTATCAACAGATTCTGCATCGACAGAATTGAGATTATCATGGTGGGATTTAGAAAATTGTGATCTATAAAGTACTGCATAAGAACCATTCTTTTCTAACAGATCATTGTGAGTACCCTCTTCAACCACCTGACCATCATTGATAACCAAGATCTTATCAGCATCCATAACAGTTGAAAGTCTGTGAGCAATCACTATGGTAGTTCTGCCTTCCATAAGCTTATCTAATGCTCTTTGAACCACTTTCTCTGACTTATTATCAAGAGCAGAGGTAGCCTCATCTAAGATTACGATTGGCGCATTCTTTAAAATTGCTCTTGCAATAGCTAAACGCTGCTTTTGACCACCAGATAAAAGTAAACCACGTTCACCGATTACAGTATCAATGCCATTTGGCAATTTCTGTACAAACTCATCAAGATATGCACTCTTGATAGCACGGTTAATCTCCTCATCGGTAGCATCAGCTTTACCATACATTAAGTTTTGTCTTACTGTACCATCAAAGAGGAAGTTGTCCTGAAACACCATTGAGATCTTGTCTCTTAAAGATGATAAGGTAAATTCTGTAATATCAGTTCCGTCAATTGTGATGTTGCCTGAATCTAATTCATATAATCTTGGGATCAAAGAGCATACTGTTGACTTACCACCGCCAGAGTTTCCTACTAAGGCTACTTTCTTTCCTACCGGAACTGATAAGTTCACATCTTTTAAGATCATTCTCTGACCGTCATAAGAGAAGTTTACATGGTTAAACTTAATCTCTTTTGATATAGCTTTAAGTTCTTTTTTACCCTCTCCATAATTTGTTTCAAATGAAGGTGTATCTAAGATAACATAGATACGCTCTAATGCTAATAAAGCTGTCTGTAAACCTACATAGTTATTACCAATACTCTTAATTGGAGTATAGAGCATGATTAGAGCAGCCAAGAATGCTACGAAAGTACCTGAGGTTATTTCTCCTGTGGTAATCAAATACATACCATAGTAAAGCACGCCTGCAACACCACAAGCTGTAACTAAATGCATAGCTGGTGATAACCAGTTGGTATCTCTTGTCATCTTCATAGAAAATTTAAAGATATCCTCAACTTCTCTATGAAATTTCTCATACATAGTCTTGATAAGGTTAAAGGATTTGATGATCTTGATACCAGAATAGGTTTCTACATAGGTAGTGTTGATCTTTGTCTGAGCCTCAACATTCTTAGACATGATCTTCATAACCTTCTTTCTGGCAATCTTCATTGGGATCACCAATAAAACCAGTACTCCTAAGGCAATGAAAGACAATTGCCATGAGTTCCAAAGCAGAACCGCCAATAACCCTAATGAGGACCAGAACTTCGATAAGAAAAGTTTTACGTTAGTAATAAGACCTGTAGTAGCAGAATCTGCATCATTACAGAATCTTAAAAGAACAATACCTGAGGTATTCTTATCAAAGAAAGCAGATTCACTAACTAATAACTTCTTATATAAAGCTAATTTCAAATCAGTTGAAATTCTTGCACCTACATAGGTATTAACGATATTTGAGGTATAAATACAGATACCTTGCACTAAGGTAAATCCAATAATAATAAAAGGAACCTTTAAAGCAAATTCAGTATTTTTATCCACCATTACGTTATCCATAAATGGCTTTAAGAACGATGCAACAGCTGCATCTAAGCCACCTACGGGGATAGTAAGCAACACACCTAATATGGTTAAAAAGATATATGGTTTTAAAAATGGCCAGAATTTCTTCAATCCTGCTAATGGAGATAGTGATCCTTGCTCTATGATCACATCAAGTCTTTGAGCTGGGTGTTTTTTGTTCATTAGTTACCTTTTAACATATACGCTTGTAACCTTTTATTATAACTTTTTTATCTCTTTCTTTTAAGTACATAAAAAAAAATGGTTAAACCTTATTGATTATTCATTGAGAAAATTTTGAAGGCAGAACAAAAAAATGGGACATCAATAATCTCTTTTCACTATTTAAGAAATCAATTAGCAAAAAGCTTTAGAAAGATGCATATTGCGGACAACAATCATAATTGACAACAATTTAATATTGTAAAACAAAACAATATTACATATTCAGGTCTCTTGAAATTGACCTTAAGTTCCAAGACGCCTAACTGATTGAAGTAAAAACTCGTTAAGTTAGGCGCATCTAAGACTTTTTAGTACTAAATGTTATTTAAGATCTTCTAACAATGATCTGTAACCATCATTTAGTAATGGGAAGATAAAGCCTGATTTTGCATTTAAATCAGTATTCTCAATATGGAAAGTGGTAGCGCCCCTTTCTCTCTTCCACTGATTTACAGCTAATCTTGTAAAGTAACGAGTTACAAACAGCTTTAGATCATCACGAGTAAAATTCTGATACTCCTCTACTAAAGTATCTAAAATTCTCTGTGGAGTGAATAGCTCTTCTTGATGTAAAACGTGAATTCTATCTAAAATCACGTAAGGCATTAAGTCACGCTCATCAGTCTGGCCTGGCTTTAATTCAGCAGTTGGAGCCTGAGCTGAAATGTATGACATATCAGGAACATCAAGTTTCAAGCCTCCTTTTACAACCTCAATACCATCATCAGCTATATGCTGATTGATTTTTAGAATTCTGCTCTTAGAAATATCACCAATTGGAGATAGACCACCTGCTGTATCTCCATCCATAGTGCAATAACCTACAGCATCCTCTGAAGCATTACAGGTTGACATTAAAAGCTTGTTATAACGGTTTGCGATCATCCAGATACCAGGTGCACGAGAACGAGCCTGAATGTTCTGTAATGTCAAATCGTCACGATCCCAGTTAAGCTTATCATCAGGTGTTGTTCCATTGATGATAGCAACATAATCTTCAACTAACTTTGCAATTGACCACTCATAATGAGTTGCTCCGATGTTATGAGCAACTTTTTCTGCTGCAGTTCTGGTTACAGAGCCTGATACAGCTGAGCCTTGATATACAGTGGTTAAGACCTGAGGCATGATCTTTTCTTTTACATATGACTGTTTATCACCTGTAAAAGCAGGTACCTCAAACTTTAATGCAGATAAAAGCTCTTTATACTCGTCATAGCCTAACTCTTGTAGTGCTGCTAACTGACCATAGCAGACACAAGTTGCACAAAGACCTGAATCAGCACCACCTGACATAGATAGAGCAAAACCATGAGAACGGGTCTTTAACATCCAGTCAAACTGACCTAATGCTACAGCTCTAACAATAGTGTCGTACTCATTTAAGAACTCACTGATGCCTGATGATGCTGTTACAAAGTCAGCTCGCTTAAATGACAGATAGTTACTCTGTGCAACTAACTTACCGTCATCAGCAATAATTGACAGACCATCAAAGATATCAGAACCGCTTTCACAGCCTAATAAGTTAGTTGTTACAACGGTACATTTTAGATTTGAAGATAAGGCTACAGCATCTACAACACGCTTTTTGTCATCAAAAAGTTCAAAACGCTTGGCCTCAGGACAGATTAAAAGCTCTACCTTATCAAGATAAGCTAAATCACCTTCATTAAAGTAAATACCCACTTTTTTAGTTGAACCGTTTAATTCGACGTCAAAAGTATTACTTGGGGTAAAGATTTCAGATCCTATATTAAAAGATAAACCTTCTACACAAGGAGTTCTAAAGAAACGAACTCTTGAGTCACAGCTGTTATAGCATGAGTGTAAAACACTTACACCTATGATCTTGCTTTTCTTTAATAGTACATAAGCATCATAAGACTTATTGTCAGAGCCTGTTAAAGGCAGACCTACACCTACAACTATCCCCTCAGGCAGTGAGTACTTTAAATTTAACAAGGCATGCTGTGCACCTTTAGTTAACTCACTGTGCCAGAACAGATCACCACAGTTGTAACCAGAAATTGCAAGTTCTGGAAAAGCTATAATGGAGATACCTTCTTTTACAGCTTGTGCGCATTGTTTGAGAATTTTATCAAGATTGCCATTAAGATCGAGAGGTGTGGTGTTGATTCGACCTGCCGCAATGTAGTTTAAATCTGCCATACTATAAACTCCAATGAAGAATTGTGTTGTGCATACTCAATTTGCTAATCAATTTACATCTTTGGTAAACGAAATGGTGATCCTCGTAAAAGAGAACTTTTGCAAAATCAGTTGCATCCATAGTTGTTTTGCATACCGTCAAAAATAACATAATTTAGGTCATAATGATTAACTACGCCCTAAAAATGAACATTGAGATAGATTTTATTGTTTAGTTTATTTTAATTATGTTTTACACCGGTGCTTTAAATTTAGAAGTAAAGCATTATTGATGAATTTCATCACAGAAAGATGAATAAGCTGTAAGAGTTTTCAAAGCAGGATTGTTACAATTGAGTACAACAATTGTGTAAGTGCGTATGAGCACAAAATAAAAAAGTGAATAAGATTAGAGAGTTCATTTTATTAAACTGAACTTGATTTCAACTAAGCTCAATCTATATTCAGAATATGAACAAAGATATAAACCAATTTTTATCAAGGATCGGTATACGTGAGCAACAAGAATTATATTATTTCACAAGGTCACTGCAGACATTTAGGTGCAACTATTGAAAAAGATGGTGTAAATTTCGCCGTTTGGGCACCAGATGCAGCCGAAATTGATCTTTTACTGTTCGATGCAGTAGATGACGATTCCCCTTATGTAGTACATCTGTCCTCTACAGTTTTTAAATCCACCTACTTTTGGCATGTATTTGTTCACAATATAGGTGCTGGTCAAATCTATGCTTATAGAGTAACAAAAACTGTAGACAGTCCACAGGCACAATCTCAGGCAGAAGAGATTAACAAGATCTTAATTGACCCATATGGAAAGAGAGTACTCTTCCCTGATGATTACAAAAGATTCTTACCTAAAGACGAGAAGCTTGCTTTTAAATATGCACCTAAGAGTGCTGTCATCAATGTGGACGAGTACGATTGGGGTATTGATACTTTTCCTCACCATTCACTTGAGAACACCATCATCTATGAGATGCATGTAAAAGGATTTACAGCTGATAAAAGTTCAGGTCTTTCAGATGAATTAAGAGGCACCTACAAAGGTCTTATTGAAAAGATCCCTTATCTTGTAGAGCTAGGTATCACAGCAGTAGAGCTCATGCCTGTATATCAGTTCGATGAAAAGGATGCTAGACCTAATATGGATAACTATTGGGGCTACAGTCCTATGGCATTTTTCTCAGTACACGAAGGCTACAGTTCTGATAAAAGTATTGAAGGACCTGTAAAAGAGTTCCGTGACATGGTCAAAGCCCTTCACAGAAACGGCATCGAGGTTATCCTAGATGTGGTTTACAACCACACCTCTGAAGGTGATGAGAACGGTCCTAGTTACTGTTTTAAAGGTTTTGATAAGGATGGCTACTACATCATTAAAGATGGCTATTATCAGAACTACTCTGGATGTGGCAACTCTTTAAATGCTAACCAGCCTGTTGTAAGAAACCTGATTATTGACTCACTTGTCTTCTGGCATGAGAAGATGCATGTTGACGGATTTAGATTTGATTTAGCTTCTATTCTAACCCGTGACAAATTTGGCGCCCCAATGAACGACAACACTACCTTGTTGTCTATTGATGCAAACAGACGACTTGCTGAGGCCAAGTTAATTGCAGAGCCATGGGATGCAGGCGGTCTGTATCAGTTAGGTGCTATTTCAGGCTCTAAATGGAGAGAGTGGAACGGACAGTTCAGAGATGATGTCAGAAGCTTCATGAGAGCAGATCCTGGTATGGTCAAAAAGTTTGTTTTAAGACTTTTAGGTTCTCCTGATATTTACAACGAGCATATGGTTGATGCTCAAAAGTCTGTTAACTTTATCACCTGTCATGATGGCTTTACCTTGTACGATTTGGTTTGCTATTCACACAAGCATAATCTTGCTAATGGAGAACATAACCGTGATGGTAATGATAACAACTATTCAGCAAACTACGGCTTTGAGGGCCCTACCGATGATGTTCATTTAAATGAATTAAGACTTCGTCAGGTGAAAAACTTCATGGCAATTACCATGCTCTCACTGGGTACTCCAATGATCTGTATGGGAGATGAAGTACTGCGCTCTCAAAATGGTAATAACAATGCCTATTGCCAGGACAATAAGCTTAGCTATTTAAACTGGGATCTTAATGAGCAACAGCGTGAGATGTTTGATTTTACCAAGACACTAATTGGTCTTTCCAGAATCGGTAAAATTAAGCATGTAAATGATACACCTCACCATAAATTAGACAAATTGCTCACTAATGCCAAGATCCAGTGGCATGGTATAAAACCATTCCAGCCCGATTGGTCTGATATGTCTCACTCAATTGGCTTTTTATACTACTACAGTAAACAAGAGATGTATGCCTACATCTTTGTTAATGCCTTTTGGGAAGATTTGACCATCGAAATACCATGCGTTCCAGGTCACCTTGATAAGAGCTGGTACCAGTTCATCAATACATCTCTAGGACCTGGTAAAGACGTAACTCCATTCTATATGAGTACCAGGTATCACGCAGGCAACAAGATTAAAGTAAAAAGCAGAACTGTTTTAATGCTACTGTGCCCTAGCACATAAATTTTAACGGCTCAGTACAAATAAATTTGGGATCTGAGTGGGGGATGCGGACAAAATTCTGGCCACCTTTTGCTAATACTAACCAAATCTGAGCCAGTATTGTACCTGGATCAATCCTCCTAATGTGTTTTTTGATTCTGTCTGCATTCTTCCAAAGAATCCCTCACAGGAAGCATTATCAGGACTGCATCCTTTTTTAGACATTGAGCGTATAAGTTTGTTGTCATTAGTTAATGATATCCATTCTGGCCATTTCCTGAGGCTGAGATGGACATCAAATATGAGGAAGATATTACTGCGGAAGCAGAAAAAAATCCATATTAGACGCATCACAAAATCCCCCGCATGTAGTATGGCCCCAGAAATTGATCACATAAGTTTCTAGGTCATACTAATGTGCTGAGGATTTATTGCCTTTCCCATAGTTACACAAAAATGTGCGAAGAATGTGTTTACAGAAATTCTCGGGAATACTAGTCGCAACAAGCGTTCCTGAGAATATCGATCATTTCATTCTCATGCTGTTTGCATACTTCGTCTTTCCAACATGCGCTTGCAGTTTTGTCTTTGTTAGAAATTTTCTTCGTTAATTCGCTCATTATGCGAAGCTTGATGCTGCCTTTTTGTATCATTTTCTCAAACGTGCTTTTTTTGGCTTCAGGGGACATGTTTGAAAACTTAGAATTTACGTTTCTTTGGATGATACATAAATTACCAAATTGATCCACACCGTCATTCCACGATTCGAATGTTCCTTCTGAAGGGTGTTGAGGATACCAGTGTTCTACAGAATTTCTAAATTCAAAAACAAAATCATCATATTTGTCCTTATTGGCATCCCAAAGCAGGTAGTCAAGATAATTAAATACAATGTGTGGTGTATCGACGCCCATTGCGTAATTATTGTCCTGACATTTCTTAAAGAAAAGCTCGTTAACTGCATTTTGAGCGATGGACTCTATCTCCTGCCCATAATTTACAATAAGTTCTTCTTCGGTATTTTTGCAGTTGCTCTCTGATAACCATATAAGAAGATCTGTAATCCAATGCATAACCTTCGGTGATGTATAAGATACTCTGAGTGCGGATTGCAACATAATATTTGTTTTAGTTCTTTTGTCGTTTGTTGTTTTCCTTTCAGAGCCCTGCTTAAAACTGGTATTTTTATAGTATGGCTTCTTATTAGATTGCTGTCCGGATACATGCAACTCCTTAAGACTCCATTCTCCGTCTGAATTATCATTTGCAAATTCTCTTTTTAACACATACTTATCAAAAAGATAGCGGGATCTGAGAAGACACATGATGAATTTCTTTGAGAAAACTTCCGTTTCTTTGCTTATCGGTACTCCACGATATATTCCTTTCTCTACGACATCTTTAAAATTACTGAGAAGTTTTTTGTCATCGAGAAGATTATTCAAAATTTCTTTATTGTCGTTGTCTTTGATAGCGTTTATTGCCACGAAAACGCGTAATACGTGAAGCAAGAAATAAGGAAACTCAATAACGCTCTCAAATCTGATTCTATTGTTATCGTCATCGACAATATCATCGTATGATACTTTAAAATCTTTTTGGGTAATATCGCATATTAAAGAGCCGTTTTCTTCTTCTGAAGTATTCTTTGAAATTTCTTTGTAAGCCTTCCAATTACCTGATGGAAGCCTGCCCCAGTCTCCGCCAAAAATACATTCTCTGGAACTCTTATCAAGATGCATCTGCACGTATCCAGTCATATCACTGCAGGCTTCCCAAATTTTTACAAAGACTGCTTTGTCCGAATCCTTATCGAGGAACCCCATGAGATAAGCTTTTAAAATATCATGCTGTTCTAGCTGTTCTCCACGAGTATTCATTATTTCGAAGTATCTGTTCAAATCAGTATTTTTTGGCACTTCAATTCTGTAAATAACTACACGTCTAAGCTTTTCTAACAGGCTTTCCTTATTGAGCTTGCCAATTTTTTCTTTAAGAATTCTGATTCCCTGTTGAATGCCATTTTCAATTCTTTCGTCGTCATAATCACTTCGCTTCTCATCCAGTAATTCATGAACTCTTCTCAAGGTGTAATTGGATTTATCACGGCATGCAAACGTAAGGGTGGCTTTCAGCTTTTTACCGAGGCAACTTAGGAGTAAATATAAGGATGTTAATCTCTGCTGCCCATCTACTACTTCAAATTTATTCTCGAATCGTGATACTACTAATGATCCGATGTAATAATTTGAGTTATCTCGAATATCATTGATGTCCTCAACAAGCTGTTCTAACTGTTTTTCTTCCCAGGCAAATGCACGCTGATACAGAGGAATAACGTACTCTCCTTCTAAATCAAATATATTTTCAGTACTATCAATTATTCTGAATTCATCTACACGTTCACTCATAAAATTATTCTCCATATCCGTTCATAACTTTTAAATCTAAGTATAACCAGTCCCATTTATCACGCTTAGCCTTGTCAGGTTCTCGTAAAACTCTAATCTGCATGTTGGATATTTCAGTATGCATTCGTGTTAATGCAATTCTTGAAAACAAAGGTATTAAATTTAAAAACATCTTGTTGTCTTCTCCAATTGCATATTTGTTGATGCTGTCAAATCCGAGACTTTCCATATCCACTCTGGACATAAATGCCCATGTAAAGATTTTTTTAACGGCCATAATATCGAAATTATGAAACTTGTCGTAGTACATCAATAACGCACAATAAAAGAGATTATTTGCGTACTTAAAACCAACAGAATTAGGGGTCGGTTCTGGATTATTCTTTTGTTCTAAAATATCTCTAAGATCTTTAAATGCTGCATTTCTATCTATCTCGGTTTGGACATCATCAAGAAGATTCATGTAATGATCTACCATTTCAAAGAAGTCATTACCAGCAATAAACGGTTCCGTTATCTGAAAATATGGCATTGCTTTTCCGGCTCTTTTTGCATATGAATAGGGGGAGTTTTCAACAATACCTTTGTATGTATCAATTTCTTTTGTTGTAAATGATCTGCTTTTGTATCCTTTTGACCAGTTCCATACAGGGAAAAGGTAGAGATCGAAAAGATCATGAATTTTCTTTGTATCTTTTGCTTCCCATTTCGTTACTGCATGTTCCATTTCATAAGGATAATTTCTCATTTCTCTCAGATGATATGCCTTCAAGAGATCATGAGGCTCCAAGGCTTTACCTCTTGTGTTCTGCGAGTCGAATAGCTGAAAAGCCTCAGATATTTCATCAACTTCAATAACTACCACTTCCAGGGTGTTTTTCATGGCTTCAAGAAATCTGTTCCTTTCGGATTCATGTTTTAGAGAAAACCATTCGCGCACGAACATATAGTTCGAATGAATATTAGTTTGACTAATTTTGTTGGTAAATTTTTTGTTCATTACGCTACACTTGAAATTGCTGTTTAAATATAGATTAAGCAAAATCAAAGAAATAATGCGCTGCTGTCCGTCAACGATATTCAGCGTATCATTATCGCGATGCAGAATTACGGTTCCGATTCTGTATTTGAATTCTAGCCGATATTTTTCCGAGTCAGCTATAGCATTGGAAATATCACTGAGCAACTCCTCCACGTTACGTATTGTCCATTTATAAGGTCTTTGATATGGTGGAATATTGAGTTGCATTTGCAATAGTTGATTTACGCTAACAATTTCAGCCATTTTCTCCCTCCATTTATCCAACTTAATCTTGTGCATCACCAATAAAACTATTCGATATTATGGCTCAGTACAAATAAATGTGGGAACAAAGATCCTCTATTCAATCTAAGCCTTCCATTTTTGTCTAGAGGCATCAAAGAGCTTTAAAAAGAAATATTCATCATCGGGTAGTCCATAGCTCTTCCTTCTGATGGTCTTTATTTTCTGATTGATGCCTTCAACCTTTCCGTTTGATAACGGATATTCTGCATGACTTATGATGCCATCAATATGATTTCTAAGTAACTTGGCAAACCATATGAAATGCTTGTTTTCTGTGCCTTCGCAGTAGTTAATGCTCTCTTCTATATAGAGTTTCATCTCTGCTGATGTATGCTTTAGATAAGCTTGATCTAAATTGGTTTTTACCCAGTCCAAATCCATCAGTAGTCGGTTCTGGGAGATTAATTCCATGTATCTATGGTACTGCTCTCCTTTCTGTTTAACTTCCTGTTTCTTAAACAGTTCTGAGCCTCTGGAGATTATTTTTCCTTCTTCTGTATCTTGATCTTTTGCAGCTAGAGTTTCTCTCTTTGAGGTAAGTATATACTTACTTCCTTTAAGTGCATCTGCAGCTGCCATATCGCCTTCGGCTATAAGCCTGCGTTGTTCATCCTTACGAACCTCTGAGATTACCTTATCGTTAAAGTTCTTAACAATATGGAAGTGATCATAAACAACTTTCATATGAGGGCATTACTCCAGAAATGCCTCCTCAAAATCTGAATTCATATCTGAGTATACTGCTTCAACCTTGGACATCCATTCAAGACCTACATGGCTCAATAAAGTCGTATACAACCTGCTTCTTTTTACCGGTCTGAAGCCATAAAATACAGCCACTTTCCATATCGAGGATTACAGTGGCATATTTATGTCCATCATGCTGCTTAAACTCATCTATGCCTATAAATCTGGCTTGCTGCTCAGGCTTGATTAAGGTTTTCTTTACGTTCTTATCTACTGTTACGTAAAGGCCTTCCAGTCTTGCTTTATCTATATCCTTAACAACGCACTTGTGTTGTCCTGTTATATGGGCCACTTCCTTTAGAGTCATTCCATATGCCAGTAACGCTTCTGTATACAGCCTCAAAGGCTCTGTAATCAGATGCCCTTGAGCTTTAAACGGAATACAGCCAACCTCACTGTACTCACAGCCCTGACAGGAACAGCGGAAACGAGGTCTATCAGCTTCTACCAGTGAATATGAATCTCCTAAAGGTATATGCCTTAATGTTGTGGTTATACTTCCATTACGATGCAGCGGTGCCCCACATCGAGGACATACTTTTGGTTCATACTTTTGAGTACAGACTCCATACAATTCATACTCATCATGCCCTCTAACTAGTGGCTTTACCTTAGTTCCATCATTTCTGATGACTCTCTGTAGTCTGCAGTGAGTCTGTTTAAAACAATCTAAAACTGAAGGTATAGATATGAAGCCTTCCAAATGATCAACAGAAATGTAACCATGGTCTTGCTTAAATGAGTCTAGATCAGTAATATTCATTCTTGGGGCTCGTTTTAATTTTGTTTTTTGTTCACTTAAAATTATAACGTAGACCCTTTTTTTATTTCACGCTCTTATTACCATCCCACACTTTTCTGTACAGACCCATTTTTAACAACTACCTATTTAACAAGTAAATAGGTAGTTGTTTATATTAAAATATAGTTTTTAATATAATATATTGAATACTTTGTGATCTTTAATAAAATTAGGGAAACTTAATGAGTTGTGAATGTAATATGATTTTTAGAATCAGCAAAATTCATATACAAATAAATAGATATAAAGAAAGATCGATGCTAAGAGTTATGTTCAAAATATTCTTTTTTGACTGACTGAACAGACTATAATTAAGCATTAGCAATAAAAAACAAGATTAATAAAATGAGCGATAATGAAATTTTACCCTTACCGGATAATCCTGGCTGTTATGAAGAACTAAAAGACGGTAATTGCTACTTTGTAGATAAGACAGAGTACTTAAAGACTGTTTTTACAAGTTCTGTTGTTTACAAGACCAAGACGTTTTGGTAAGACTTTGCTCATGACCATGTTTGAG
>SAMEA104315433__coassemble_102_pt1 | contig 45842 bp, 69 predicted proteins | sample SAMEA104315433__metabat2_low_PE_036 | metagenome-assembled genome bin SAMEA104315433 (sample SAMEA104315433) | gut metagenome | biome: Monkey gut; feature: monkey-associated habitat; material: faeces | place: China | collected 2013 | reverse complement strand
AAAGCGTGTATACGTTAACGCGTATCACGGGTTCGAATCCCGTTCTCACCGCCATAGCACCTAATAAGGTGCTTTTTTTATGCCTAAAATCAATCACTTACATTTTTATATTTTCCTTGTATTTCAATACGTTATATATACATTAGTGTTATTTGTCTATTACTTGGGGTGTACTTGTCTATAACATATAAAAGCACTAAACTAGGACAGTTCTAGGACACTTTTTTCTATAACAAAGCAATTACGGCTAAAACGTCCTAGGATTATATAAAGACAAAGAGAACACCATAAATGCTTACACAACTAATGATTAGGAATGCCTTACCAAAGGATAAGGTATACCAGATGAAAGATAAAGACGGTTTGTGCCTTAGAGTTTATCCTACAGGTAAAACCGTATGGATTGCTAATTTTAGAAACTCTGGTAAGAAAATTTGTAAAACACTTGGCTCTTATCCTGATATAGGATTAAAAGAAGCTCGTGAGCAATTGGAGTTATTAAAAACTCAAACTTTACTGTCAGATAAAGGCAAAGTGGTTATTGAAGAGTCTCATACATTCAGTGAAGTTTATTCACAATGGCTTGAAGTAAAGAAAATTAAAGTAAAGAACTGGAAAGACATATCGAACCGTATTGATAGATATATCCTACCAACATTAGGCAAAGTTGATTACTGTAAACTTACACCTGTGGATTTTGTTGCTGCATTAAAAAATGATCTTTATATGAGAGGTAAATACGAAACTATAAAGCGTATTTGTATGTATCTCAAAGAGATTGATGTTTTTGCTTTTAATATTGGATATGCAAAAGAGACTAAGTTTCAGAATCTATACTCAGTATTTCCAATTAAGACGACGATTAAAAATCGCCCTAGTATTCACTGGTCTTTATTGTCTGAAGCGTTAAAAGAACTGCAGGTATACGGATTAAAGGCTAGGGCTACATGGGAGGTATTACTGACAGGTTTCTATACTTTGTTGCGTCCCAATGAATACTGCAGCTTAGAATGGTCATGGATCAACTTTGATGAGCTCACAATCACAGTGCCTGCAGAAGTAATGAAAATGAAATCAAGCCATACAGTTCCAATTTCAACGCAGTTACTGTCTTTGTTGAAAAACAGACCTCATGTTAGCAAATACGTATTTCCAGCAACACAAGGTAAAATTGAACAGCCTTTCAGTACAAATTCAGCATCTTTGTTCTTAAGAAGACATGGATATAAAGATCGCCTTGTTCCTCATGGCATTCGCTCAATTGGCAGAACATGGATGCACGATCATGATATTCCTTTCGATGTAGCTGAGAAGTGTCTTGCTCATTCTGTTGGAACATCAACACAGTTAGCTTATGATAGAAGTGATCTTTTAGAGAAACGACGGGAAGCAATGCAACAATGGTGTGACTTTGTTGAGTATTGCTTAAAAGGATAGGCAGTATCTCTACTGCCTCTAAAGAAAATAAAAAAATCACCCCTCTGTAAGCAATTTTAACAGGGAGGTGAACTTAGAGATAAAAATAATTATTTTCTAAAATCAGGTGGCAGATGTGAGCGCAATACTTCAGATTCGTAACTGTCCTGACAGTGATGGAAGTTGCAGCCATTAGGAAAATAGAAAATGACATCTACTAATCTTCTGAATATATTGGCATACCAATAATGACGGTGCCTATACAGATATGCGCTCAAAGTCTCATCTGCATAGACTTTATGAGGGGCAAAAAAAGAGATAACAACTCCATACATAACCATACACAGCTGATCGATAGCAATCAGCAGTTGTTTTAAGTTATGCCATAATGACCAGTAAACAATAATTTTAATCATGATAAAACCTCATTAAGCAGTAAAATCTTTCATAACAAAGTCAGTTGATACAGCAGCAAGCTCATCATAGGTGGTAGCTTCAGCAACCTGTTGGAACTTAGTCCATTTCTGTGTATATAAGAATTTACCGTTTTCAGTAATTTCCTTAGAGATTGTTTTTGCTTGCTCCAGAGTGATAGTTTTTACTTCATGATCTACAGTAGCAATCTCTGCAGTTTCTTCTCCTGCAACAAATATAGAAAGCAGATTGATCTGAGCACGAATATCAGCATTTAATCTGTAACCTAAAGATGAAGTAATAATCATTGATTCATTCTTTAGGACACTGTCAAACTTATCAGCAATCAGATTAATTTGAGTAATCTTTTCCTGCTTTAAGTTGTTTAAGATTTCTTCTGGAAGAACATCTTTCTGAAAGTTAATCTCTGTCCACTGAGGAAGAATTGCAGAATCATCATCAATGTGAAGATAGAATTTATTATCAAGCTTGCCTAAGCGAATGTATGAAGTGTTACCTGGCTGAAAATCATAGGTTGTGCCCATTGGCCCAGGGATTATTTTTTGACTGTATGAGTAGATAGCCATCTGTTGATTCTCCTTTGAATATGTAGAGGTACATTGGATAAATCTACAGTTAGCAGTTTTGTGATTAGGTGGCTATATGATGAAGAAGGTTCAGCATGGGCTAATACACTTTCCATAGCTTCCCAATCTTCTGATTTTAATCGTTTTGAAAATGTTTTTAGGGATCGTTTTCTAATGAAACGGGCATTTCTCCATGTTCTATATCCGGCAAAGTTAATGCCTTTTCTGATTGGCATTATCTTCCATTTGGATAGTTTTAATTTTAACTCTGATTCAAGATAATTTTGTATGATACTCAATAAAATATATGCTTCATTACGTGACAGACCAATGAACACCATATCATCAACGTATCTGACATAATATTTTATTTTTAACTTTCGCTTTACCCAATGATCAAAACGGTCAAGATAAATCAGGCCATATAACTGAGCTACTAAGGAACCAACATTTACCCCTTTATTGCCCTCTTCACAGAAAGACATGGCCAAATCAACAATTTCATGATCAGTTATTCTTCTCTCTAAGCATTCTCTTAAAACAGCATGATCTATTGAATAGTAATATTTACGTATATCAATCTGCAGATAATATGAATTGGCAGGTGATTTTCTTATAAATTCCTGAACTCTGTCTGCTGCTCTTAAAGCTCCTTTATGTTTACAACAACCGTAACTGTCAAAGATAAAACCGCGATCAAAAACAGGATAAACGGCATCATAGAATACAAACTGAGCAATAAGATCGCTAAATGAGGGTGCGTGAATCTCTCTGATTTTCTGTCCTGCAGTGCAATAAATCATGAATACTCTGCAGGGTAACGGCTGATATTGTCTATTTTTAAGGGCAGCGTAGAGGTTATTCAGATGAGTGAACAAGGAACATTCAAATTTGAAGATGTAACCTTTTTTACGTTTACCACAACGAGCTCTAATGTAAGCCTTATAAAGAGCTTCTGGAGTAATTAGATCATCATAAGAGATTGTAACGAGTTGAGGATGAGAGTGTGAAAAAGTGACAGTCACACTCTCTGCAGATTTCTCTTGCGAAAGATATGACATCGTTATATCCAGTTTCTAATTTTGCATAGTTTCAGGAAATAACCGGCCACGCGGAACCCATTATTGGTATTAGAATTAACACGCCAATTGTTGAAATTACGCGCAAAAGCGAAAAACATTTAATGCCACACCTTGAATGATTATAGTTAATTCTTCTGATTATTAAAAGTTTCTTTTTCTACCTTGATCCAACCGCCAATCATAGCGCCTACTTCATCAAGTATTCTATTTATAGCTGCGAAACGGTGATTTTCATAAGATTGATCATGAGAGTTTTTACCGTCTTTGAAGGAAAGAAACCCTAATTCATAATACAACTGCCATGCACAGCGCAACTGCTCATGTTTAACATCTAATTCAGTTAAAGTGGTGCGCTTATGATAGCGTTTTAAAACTTCTACAATGAGTAAATAAACATCCCATTCTAATTGTTTGATTTTTTGCACAGAGGCATATTTTTCTGATTTAGGTGCATGAGATAAATACAAGTGTGACAACTTAATTAACTCACGCATTTTATATAATAATGGATAGTTTTGCATAATGTATATTATTATACGGCACGGCTACCGCCGTGCCAACAAAGAACAACCTGCTACGCAGCATAACCGGCCACGCGGAACCCAATAGCGGTATTAGAATCAACACGCCAATGGTTGAAAGCACGCGCAAAAGCGTTTTCGTCATAACTTCTAGAAGCAACAGACTGACCGTGTACATACAGAGCGAGATTCTGAGTACATGGATGTGTATAAACTACAGATTTTGCAATAAAATTAGCTCCACTTCCTACAGATTTTGCATTGCGAGGTAGTATGCCGAACAGGGCATTACCATCTTCTGTTGAAGGGTCTGTAAATACTGGATTGTTTTCATTGCCCCATAGAGTTATTTGGTTAGTTGAGATTGGATAATCTACGGTTATTGCATCATGAGAAGGTAGCAGTGTATAAGTTGTTCCCCAAGCATCAGTTTCACCTCCAAAACCTGATGTTATATCAGCAAGTTTCATACTTTTCTTCATAACATATAAAACATTATCTGATACGGCGACCTGCCCCTGAGTTGCTGTAGTGCCTGCGGTTGTTACACCTAAAACATATTCCCAGTAATATTCAAAACCGATGACACCGCAAGGCTGACCGTTATGTGAATATTTACCCATATCAGTTGTACCTCTACCCTGTGCAGGATATGATGTTTTGCCGTCAGGATCGTACCATCTGCAGACATTAGTCCAGGTGGAAAACTGAGCATGACAGAGGGCAATCACATCAATAGCAGATGCCATGAAAGCAGAAGGACAGTTCCAGCCGTAACCTAGTGAGCGGGCATAATCTATCATCTGAACAGGTGTAAGGGATACTGAAGGAGTGGTCATTCCTGAAACAGGAACGGAAACACTGCCGGTTGTAGTTACTGTCATATGATACTTTGACATAAAGAAACCTGTCTTAACCTCACCACCATCAATGAAAGCTCTATGCAGATAAAAACCATCTTTTGCAGCATCTTCTAAAGTTTCATATTCGCTAACATCTTTAATCTCAATCGAATTAGCTCCATATGAAGCATACTGAGAAGCTTTGTCTGAACCGTAACGAACAAGAAAGGCGGGAATAAATACCATTTGACCGCCTTTAAAATGCATGTAGTTGCCGTAATTATCAGAATTTTTATCAGTATAACCAGACATTGGATCTAACCCCATTGCAACAAGTTCAGATTCAGTACCAGGATAAACTCCAACACCAAAACCTTTAGTGCCAGGAATTCCAATTGAGCCTGTCTTAGGGAGTTTATTTGTTTTTAAGTAATCAGCTTTGAATTTTTCCAAATCAGTTACACGTCTATCAAGTTCAACTATTTTGTTTTCGTCTCCAGAGCCTGGTAAAAGATTGCAGTGTTCGAGTATTTTTTGAAGAACTAATGATGTGACAGCCTTTTCATTACCTGCAATAATTTTTGTCTGTGTGAAGATTTCCTCTAAAGTGGCACAATCACACATACCAAGCAAAACGGCACCTTTAGCGTTGATATGGCAAATATTTAAAGGAGTTAAGGCAACAGTTCCATCTAGAGCTTCTTCTGCTTCAGCATTAGTGGCAAAGCGTGTAATGCCGGCAGTGGTTGATGTGGCAGGAGGATTCGAAAAAGATATATCACCGAAATCAATATACTGAGGATTACCATTTGATAACAGAATATTAAACGTAAATAGAGCCTGTGAAGTGGCTACTTTCTGAAGTATAGGATCTTGAGAAGAACCCACTGCAAACAGAACATTATCAGAAGTATAAATACCTACAGAACGAACAGTATAGGCGGAATCAGAAGAATCAGTTGCATTAACCTGAATTTCTGTTGCTGATACAGTTGAACCGCCAACAGTAGTTAATTCTGCCACAACATTTCCAATGTCAGTGGTCTGCTCTGAAGGTTCAAAGTAGGCATTACCAAGCTGAACCTTTGATAAGGTAACTTTATTGGTTCCTGAATGTTCTGCATTGATCAGTGCCTGAAGACCTGCTGCTGTAATTATGATGTCCATTTCCTGAGACATAAGAAAACTCCTTTAATTGATTAAAGAATAAGAGAACGATTTTATTGCTGAATAGGTTCTGATGTTTCTTGCTGAAACAAATGAAGATTTCAGAGGTTTTACATCATTAACCGTGATATAGGAGAAAGCTTTAAGTTTTGATGTTCTGCTTAAAGTTGAGCGCGCCTTACATACAAGTTTCTGAACTATTGGAACGTTGCACATAACAACGCTTTTCTTGCCAACAGAAAGAGTCAGATTTCCTTCTAAGGCCTGAATGATTGTTAATGTGTACTGGGAACGAACCGGCTTAGTTATATCAATAAGCAGTCTTAGATCGCGTGTCATTTCCTCACGAACAATACCGCCTAACTTGTTCTGACTTACAGTGATTTTGAATGTATGAGGTTTTCCCTGAGGTGACTGTTGCCACCATTCCTGCACAGTTGATGCGCTCTTTACTGAAGCTAGTGCATTTTTAACCGCACTCAGGGTTCCCATTCTGCGCTTTTCAACAATCATTGTAGCTATCACTGCCCTTTTTGTGTCTATTGGCCATGAATCGCGCCACACTAAAGGTTGCCATTGAACTGCTAAATGATCTAACTGTTCACTTGAAAGTTCATTGATTCTATATAAAAAAACAGCATCATTAAGATGCTGATGAACTTTTGAGAGATTACAGTCTGTTGTTTTAATTGCATTTCTGACCGTTTCATCTTTTTTGATTGAGGAAGGGGCAAGCTTCTCAATGTTATCTTCATTATCCAGAGTGTTCATGATTAAGCTTCCTCAGTTCCACCAAAATTTATAACAACATCTGAAATATCACACTGAGCAACTTCATTTTTATCAACAGCAGTAAAGACTGGAGAGGTAATTTCCAGACGTTTTGCGCCTGCCTGCATGACAAGTTTTGTTAATTCATCCGGTGTAATATCTCTGTTGATCTTTGCCTGCTGCCATTGTCTGTAACTTTCTACAGCTTTTGTTACATCTGCTGTAATCTGGTTAATTTTATCTGTATCTTTTGATGATAAGTACCAGGTTAATTCAATAGTGTAATCAACAGCTTGTGGGGAAGAAACAAGCACATTATCTGTAAGAGGTCTTATAGTTTCATCAGAAAGATGTGCCTTTAATCCATCAAGGAATGACTGCTTAGGAAGAGTGCCATCAGTTAATAAAGGATGAACATAAACATTGCCTGGATTTTCATCTAACCCATAAATTGATACATCAATGATTGATGAACTGTAAGAGTATGTGTGATACTGATATGCGCCCTGAGGACCTGCCACAGAGAATGAAGAGGGGGCAAGTCTAATTCTGTCAGCATAAGCATCATCATCCTCTAAATCAGCGCCACCGCTTGTAACAGTAGTATTTGCCACTGATTCAATATTAGGCAACTGCTCAATTAACTGATTGATAGCACCAATAGCAATACCATTTGAAAAGCTTCCTGCATCAACTGCAGTTGCTTTTACATCAACATAAGATGAACCAATAGCAATAAATGCCAGTTCATCTGTTGCAAAGTTAATGGAACCATCTGTAATCAGTGTGCCTTTAGGAATCTGATAAACAGAATCTTGAACTGCAGCATTTAAAGTAAAACGGATCGTAGTTGTCGAACCTGAAGCCTGCAGACGTGGAGTATTAACATAATATCCCATAGCATCCAGATAATCACCGGTTGCATAGCTCAGAAGGTTCTCTTTAGCTGCATTATTAAAATCAGCTCTGAGTTTTGCTTCCTCTGCAGCAATTGATTCAAGCAGTAAATATACTGGGTCTGCTACAGCAAGACTTCTTCCAGTTAATGAGTTGTACTTTTCAATGTAATTATTCAGAATTGTTTGAACATCAGTCTCCAAGAAATCAATTGAAGCCAGTCCAAAGCGTGGTGACAATCTAGGCATCTTCATTTATCTCCAGTGTAATTTTGGGTTTCAGAATTCCATCCGCAGCTGCAGTTGTTTCATTATCAAAGTCTATTGCTCTAATAACTGCTCTTGGTTCATATTTCTGAATTGCTTCAATAATATTAATTTTGACTTGCATCATTGCCATAGGTTGTGGAAGATCAACCGCTTCAATATCAACCCCAAAATCTCGATTTAAAGGAACTGAGCCTTTGACAGTACCGAGAATAGTTTGAACATTCTGAATTACTTCTTCTGTTACAGTCTGAGGTTTTAAATTAATTTTTGTTAGAGAGGAGATAGTTACTAGAGACATATCTTTCTCCTTACAGCATATTTGTTAATGTGTTTAACAGGCTGAATGATTTATCTTCTATAAGAGATAAACTGACATCTGTATTTATGGGCATTCCAAGACCATTAAAAAACTTTCTGTCTTCAGAAAAACTTGTAAGAATAAACTTGCCCATATATTCAGGTCCAAAACACAGATGATGGCTTTCACCAGAATCAAGCATATTTTTTAATATTGCAATGTAGACTGAAGGAGGAGATTTAAATCTTGAAGATAATTGCATCTTAAAAGATATTTCCATCTTAGATGGGCCAATATACTCAGATACAGGTTTTTCTCCTATAACATCATGCGATGCGTATCTTGAAGAATGTGAAATCTGTAAATCCTTAAAAGTTGCCACTTGTTCACTACTACAGGTAAAAGGCACTTTTCCGAAAAAACCTAAAATACCTAACATTTTTTACTCTCAACTTTGTTAAAGTTATTTATTCCCGATAAAAACATTAGGAGAACCGGCTGCAACAGAACCACCACAAGAAACAGGATCACCAATTCGACCTGCAGCTTTTCCGTTGATGAATACATGAGGCGCTCCTGCTGCAATATTTCCCACGTGAGGAACATGTGCAGGGCAACCGTGAGGGATATAAGGGTCTCCCACACGCCCTGCAGGAATTCCATTTACAAACACATTAGGAGAACCGGTAGAAAGTGCTGTAGGTGGACATGCATCATGGCCGGTATTGTTATCACCTACGCGAGTTACTGCAGGCATAAAAACCTCATTAGTTGATGTTTACATTAGCACCCTGAATAGTCATATCACCATCTGCAACTATGGAAGTGGAACCACCAGAATGCAAAGATATATTTCCTGAAGCTTCAATAATTGCATTCGTGGTTGTTATATTGACCTGCTGAGGTGTAGTAATATCAACCTTCTGCCTGTCAGCGTGAATATGAGTACCTTCAATGACTACATCAAGCTCATGCGTAGCACGGTTATATGTAACAGTGGTTCCATCTTTGAATTTAACTTTGCGTTCATCCTGATTTGCTGTAGGTCTTGCCACCTCAGGGGCATAAAAAGAACCTAAAACAAAGCCATCCTCAATTCCACCCGGCATGAAAATGCATAAAACGTCTTCTCCAATATCAGGCATGTGAAAATCAGAATTATCTTTTGTATTGGGACAAAGCACAGGCAGTTCATGACTTACATCTCCATCCTCAGGAAAAGATACTCTAACCATATGCTTTGATGGTATGGTAGTTGTTACTTCTCCAACTCTGATAATATTCATCAGAAATTCTCTAATCTGCTCGCTTATCATTGACGGAATTACCTATAATAAAAAGAAAAGGAGTAAAGATATGTTTGATAAATACAATCATTACAAGAATTGCGCTGAAGGCAGTGAAGTTCTTTCTTCTGAAGAAAAGAAATCTTTAAGTGTTCAGTTCATACTTCTGCTCATCAGTATGTTTCAGATAATTAAATCTCTATGTGAACCGGAGATATTTGCTTTTTCTGTAGTTATTGCAGCAATTATCTGTTTTATTCTGATCTAGTAATTGTTATTCACTCGTCTTACATCAATTGAAGTTACATAGCCACTATTGTTCATTGTGTGCGTAGCTTTTTCGATAATAAAATTGCCGTCAAAAGAGCCAAAGTTAACCAATCTGATAACAGAGCCTGCACACATTAAAGGATCTCCGACCATTGATATGGAGCCAGTAAGCTGTCTTAAATTTAACTGTCTTAATTTTGCTTTAGCTAAACGTTCTGCCTCAGCAAGAGAAGAACACCGTTTTTTTAAAACATAGACCTGCCCACTGTCGTCAACATCAGGATCGTCATAAGTATAGTCAATGTATTCTGCCTTTTTAGCTGTACTGCCTTTTTTAGGTTTTGCTCCTTTATTTGGAGTAGAGCCGTTAATGTAAGAATCCAGAATTGCCTGTCTGCTGTTTGCTGTATTGGATGATTTGCTACCAGAGGATGACTTCTTTGAAACATTGCGCCATTTAACAGTACATGATTTATAACGCTCTGACTGCTGTGCATCAAATGACCATGAAAGGATATGAGAAGCATTTTCTACTAGAAGTTTAATAGGGTCTTCCTTCTCATATTTGCTTTGGTCAAATACAATCAGTGTTTCAGCAGAAACTTTAACTGTAAAGCCTGCTTCCTGACATTGCTTCTTTAAGAAATCCAAATCAGATACGCGCTCTTGATCTACTTTGTCATATGTAGGATTATCTTCACAATCCCACATAAACTCTAAGTTGTTATCGTTTGCAATCTGATTGGCAATATCCTTTAAAGTAGTATTCTCATACTTTCTTGTTTTTACCGTTCTTCTTACAGTGCCATTAAGAGGAATTGATACTGCAGAAAAGCTGAATACTCTAGGACGTCCTGAAACTGATAATCTGTCAATTATCATGTTCTTTGTTTCGAGCGCGCCCCTTGCCTCAGTAAGAAAGGTAACTTTGACCTTATCACCTCTTGTTGGTGTCCAATTATTCGCCCATTTGCCTTTCTCATCTTTCAGTGTAATGCTGACCTCATCAGCCTCATCATCAATATGATCGGTATATTCACACTGCAGGAGATCTGTAGATACTTCAGTTGAAATATCTGTTTCATTCCCAGCAGTCATATATTGGATTGATAAAAGAGTTTTAAGAGGTGTAGTTCTGATGCCTATCTCTTCCATGGTGGTAGCTTCTCTTTATAAGAATCAGTTGAGACTTTAATCTCAGGTAATGTAAGCACTATTCCTGAAGGAAAAATCACATAATCACGATATTTGAAATTCAAATTCATAAGTGCTGTAAGATACTTTTCATCACCTAAGATTTTATAGGCGATTCCATCCCAGGTATCACCCTGTACTGTTGTATAAGTCTTACTCATACCCTAAACGGCTCCTTTGAGCAAAATATTGTTCAATCTGCTTTTGGAAGTTAGAAGAGCCTTCAGCAAGGGCCTTTCTTATCTGGGCATAAGCATCACCTGATTCACCGTTGGTTGTAACGTTAATTGTTGGATTAAAATTAATGGTGATGTTTGATGATCCTGTTTTTACTTCAGAACCGGATAAAAGATTATCAAGTTTGGATAGAGGTAAAACAGCTTCAGATTCAGAACCTTCACCTATCATGGCTGTTGTAGGCTTGGTTACAATGCCACCATTTGCGAGCATTGGGATTTGAGGTAATTCAAATCCAAAAGTTTCACCTCCCATTCCCGGTACCCAGTCAGGTACTGAAACAGAAATAGAACCTATAGCTGAGAAAGTCTTGTTTATAAGAGTTATAAGCCCATTGATAGGAGCTTTGGCCAAGCCTGACAAACTGCAAAACATATTAACGAATATATTTTTGACATTGTCCCATGCCTTGCCCCATTCACCGGCAAATATGTTTTGAACAAAATCTATTATCTGGGTAAACTGATATTTAATATTGTTCCAAACAGTAGATATAACTGTAACAATACCATTAAAAGCTGAAGAGAAAATATTAGCTAACCAAGGACACTTTTCTGAGAACCAAGACCATAAAGCAGCTGCTTTTTCTTTGATTAAGTCCCAGTTTTTATAAAGCAGAACACCAATTACAATCAAGGATGCAATTGCAGCTATTATCAACATAATAGGATTTGCCAACAATACTGCATTAAATACAAGCATAGCCGACTTAACAACAAGTATTGCATTCTTTAGAAGTATTAAACCTTTCCAGAGCTTTAATGCTCCTGTGACTGCAGACATGAGGATATAGCCTGCACCGCCCCATACCATATTGAAAGAAGCCATCATTGCGATAATACCGCCAATAGAAACACCAACAGCAATTAAGACTTTTAATAAGGTTTCATGTTTCTTTGCAAAAGCACCAACAGTGTCAACAGCTTTAGTCAGCCATACAGTGCATTTTCTGATAGCAGGAGTAACAGCTTCAGAAAGAATCAACTGAGTTTCTTCAAAAGCTGAATTTAAGGAAGCAAGATCACCATCTAAATTATCTGTTTGTTCTTTTGCTACGCGCTCTGCAGAGCCTGCTTCCTTCACCTTATCAATGAATTTCTGCAGTGTACCATCTACAGCATTATTCATCAGAATACCAGCTGCAGACATTGCTTCCTGACCAAATATATCTTTCTTGATTGCAGCCTGAGCTGCCTGAGGTAATTTCTTTAGTGCAGTGCCAATGTCCTTTAATACGTCTGGCATTGCCCTTACATTGCCCTGGGCATCCTTTACAGATACACCTAAAGCATATAAAGCCTTCTGTCCTTCTGTCGCAGGGGCAACTAAGCGTGTAAATACAGCGCGCATTGCTGTACCTGCCTGAGAACCACGAATTGCATTATCACCAAGCTTACCGGCCATTGCAGCAACAGTTTCAAGATCAACTCCCATAGATGCTGCAACTGGTGCCACATATTTCATGGTTTCACCTAATCCCTGTAGATCTGTTGAGGAATTAGCAAAGGTATTAACCATGGTATCAGCGACACGGTTAATCTGACTTGCTTCAAGTCCAAAACCATTCAGCATAGAAGCTGCAATATCAGATGCATTGGCCAAATCAACCTGACCTGCAGAGGCAAGATTTAACATACCAGGCATTGCTTTTAACATGTCATCTGTTTTAAAACCTGCCATAGCAAGATAGGTCATACCCTCTGCCGCCTGAGATGCTGAATATACAGTAGAAGCACCAAGTTCACGAGCCTTATCGCGTAAACGGCCAAGATCTTCAGCTGAAGCATTAGACACAGCGCCTACTCTGGCCATGGTCTTATCAAATTCCATGCCTAGCTTAATTGGTGCAATAAATTTTGAAGCCATTGATTTAAGCAGCATCATCTGGCCTGTGCCAATAGCGAACTGTGCACCATAAGAAGATTTTGAAGCCTGAGCAGATTCTATCTTCTGGTTAAGAGATGCCATCCTCTGGGCACTACGTGATGCATTCTCTAATTCTTTCTGTCTCTGAGTTAATTCCTGCAGACTTTTACCGGCAAGACCGCTTTCTGCTTTTAATCGCTGTAAGGTTGCTTTCTCTTCCTCAAGGGTAGATGAGGCTCTTTTAACTGCCAACTGCTGTTTTGCATATTCTGCAACCAATTCAGCATTAGGACGTTTGCTTGCCTGCATCTGAGCGCCTAAACTTTCTAAACGCTCTTTCATCTTTGCAAAATTCTGAGCTGCAGTTAAGGTTGCTCTTTGCTGAGAAAAAATCTGATCTAACTGCTTTTTCTGAAGTTCAGTTGCATTGATAGATTTATTAAGATGGTCAAGACTAGCGGTTGTAGCTTTAAATGCACGTGTAAGAGAAGGATCGATTTTAGCAGCAAAAGTCAGTGCAAAATCTAATAATCTGTTATTGCTCATCTTCTTGCCCCTGGATATTTCTGCTGTTTTTGTGAAATGCTCTTTTGCTGTTCAAGATACTCTTCTGCAAGTTCCTGAACATCCGACATTGGCGCGTTGAATAAATCAAAGAAAGGAGACTGCAAAGAGGTGGCCAACGACATCACCCCTTTGCGGTACTGTTTCAGAAAGTCATTTAAATCGCTTGAGCTTCCAATGCCGAGCTGTTGAAAAAAGCCTGAACTGCACCAATTACCTGCATATATTCAGATACTGGCAACTTCTCAAAGAATTCAATAGGCTGTTCTGAACGCTTTGAAGCAACAAACAGATCAAAGCTATCATCCCAACAGATCACAGTCACTGTTCTCATCACTGGATTAACAATCTTTTTCATACGAGCATAATCGTTAATCAGCTGTTTTAAATCTGATCCCGATAAATCCTCAATTTTAAGTTCAATGTCTTTATAATCTTTACCTTCAAACTTAACAGCTTTAGCAAAAGTTACAAACATTTAAATCTCCTTACATGCCAATCTGACTTCTTACATCAGTAAGAAAATCTGTATCACCAATCTTACAGATAAAATTCAGTTTATCGATTTCGATTGTCTGAGTATCATCAATCTCAATCTTAAGATATGTAATCTCAAGCTCTGAGGTTGTTCCTGCAGAAGCACCAACTTCTAATGACCCCAAGCCTACTGTCTTAGGTAGTGCCTTGACAGTTATCTTTACACCTTTTGCAACAAGAGCATTGGTGGCATTATCGAGAAACTGTTGTGATCCTCTAAAAATCAGATCTGCCCCCTGAGTTGATAACAGCTCTAAAGCCTGAGTTGTTACGGAGCGCCAGTTGATTGTAATTGACATAGACTGCAAATGACCCATGACTGCAGTATCAAGTTCACCTGCAATACCCGCACCACTGAGAGTATCTGTCATGTAAGACAAATCAGGAAGATCAACAGTAGCAATACCAAGCTGATTATTTCCATCTTTGTAAACACGATAGTTGATTGTCTTATCTGGAGTTAAAGCATTTTCTGCCATTTTTATAATCCTCTTAAACAATAAATCCGTCTAAAAAGACGGACTTAAAAAATCTTAACCAAACAAGGTGTCATAGTAGCCGGTATCAATCTCAAGATTGAACTCAAGATCTTCAGCAGGTGAAGGTGGGGTCATAAATACCTTGAAATGATAGATACCATCCATTAACTCAGTTGTAGGATTATCTTCCTCACGGAATAGCACACGTGCACCTAACAACTGCTGTCTTGCTACAAGTGAATTTAACCAGACGTTCAATGAATTTACGATTGTTTCAATTAAACGGCGGTTGCCTGGTTCATCAACCTTCTGGAAGATTGTCAGAATGATGGTATTTCCTACCCATTGGAACATTCTTCTAACTGGAATGAATGCATCCTTTGGATCGGTATTACCTGGATAACAGCATGTTCTATTGCCCCAGAAAGTCCAACCCTTTGCGAAATTCAGGAAGGTAATAATACCCTGTCCATTCAAATAATTTGCCTCTTCATTACCAAAGACAACTTCTGAACCATCCTCAAGACACAGACCAGTAATTGATGCATTCTTATTTGAAGGTGAACAATAAGGCACTCCACCATAAGCATTATCAGTAACACCAATAACACCTGCCAGATGAACTGAAGCGTGGTATAAGGTCTCAGTATTACGAACTATTGGCCAGCATAAAATCTGCTGAGTTAGAACAAGATTGTTATTCTTCTTCCACTGAGGCACTGCAGAATAAACCTGAACATTTGCATCTGCAGGAGCATCACATAATGCCATTGCTCTGAAATTACCATTCACGATAATTGCCTTTGCAGCCATGATTGCAGCAACTTCAGGATCTGATGAGAAGCCAGGGGCAAGAATAAGAGTAGGAACCAATGAGAACTTAGGATAAACCTCATTCATTAGTTCTAAGCCTTTACGCTTGCCGGTTGTTGAATCAATACCACCGATAATATCAGCCTTAGTTACAAGTGAAGCATCAATCTTATAACCGTTAACGGTGATTGAATCAGGTAACTTGTAAGCAGAATCTTCTTGCAGAGAATTGATTACCAGATAACCATTCTCATCAAATGCAGTCTCATAATCAGTGCCTGCTACATAAGTATGAGTTTCACCTTCAACAGTAGCTGTAATAGCTAAAGTTTCAGAAATAATGCCTAATGTCTTAATGGTTACAGAACCATCTTCAAGAGTATAGGTATTTTCTGTTAATGCACTCTTATGCTTTGAAGGATCTAATACGTTAACAAAAATGCAAGGCACAATGCCATAGAAATTGAAGTTTGCATACATGAATTCACAAAGACCATGAGCAAATTTCTTATCACCCTTATCATTAAATACTTGAGCTGCCTCAAAGCCAAAATACTTAACAGCTTCAGCATAAGAATTGATTAAAACTGGTTCATTGATTTTTCTTGAACCTGCTGCAACCTGATTGATTGGTGCAGTGCCAACAACAAAAGGTAAAGCACTCTCTACTCTGACAGTAGGAATCAAAGAGGTGCCAGTCTCACTGATGTAAACACCATGCTTATAATTTGCCATTCTTATTCTCCTTTAATTAAAAGGGCCTTTTCGTAAGCAGCATGTAATCTTGAGCCTACCTTATTAACCTCTGAAAGAGCCTTAACATAATCCTTTGTTGGAACGATTAACGTATTTAATTCTGGATGTTTTTCAACGAGAGCCTGAGCTACAGCACTCAATCCGTCTGCAAATACCATATTGACCTTGAAATAGCCTTTTGGAATTGAAGGGCCAACATAAATACGTGGCCATGTAACGTCTTTAGTTGCTGTAGTAACAGCATCTGTTTTCTTTGCCATCTTGCTTATCCTCACTAGATAGATGAATCAAATTGACTTGAATAAATGTGCCAGTTGGTTGTTAGCACGATCATGAAAAAAGGTTGTTCCTGCTCAAAGGGCATTGACCATTTCATTGAGCCTACGCGCTCATATTTCTGATCAAGCAGATTGTCTTTAAGCTGAGCTAAGCGCATCAGAATGCGTTGAGCTACATTTGATGTGTCATGGTAAGCATCCTCATCACGTGAAAAGGTTCCTACCACAATTTCTATGGTTAACTGTGTAATACCATTATCAACAGTAGCCTCACTGGGCCTTACTGTCACAAATGGATAATCTGCAGGAGTTGCAGCATCTTTGTTAGGTAACCATCCGTCATGCACTGCAATTTCATGTAATGCTTCAGGATCTTCTGCAAATTCAGGAGTATTTTCTTCAAATAAGCTTCCTGGCATTCTTTCTGTCTGTCTAGACGGCGCAGACAGTCTAAAATCTTCTACTGCCTTTTTGACAAACTCAATTAAGGCCTTATTACAATTCAATGCAATCATTTAACATTTCCTTTCAGGAGAGCATCAACTTCATGACTTAAACGCTTTTCAAATGACTGTTGAGCATGTTCCTGAATCTGAGGTAAGATTTTTTCAGAATTCAATAACTGTGGAACTGTAGGGCCAGTTTGTTTAATGATTGGTAAACGTTCATCACCAGAACGGCTAAACACATTTCCGTTCCATACAAAGCCTTTCTCTAATTTGATAGGCTTGCCCTTGATTTTTTCAATCGTTACAGCTCTATGAGGAGAACCGGTTGTATCTCTTTTTGGATTAACCTTGTAACGGTTGAGAGGTAAACTTGCGGTATATGATCGGCTTTTTAACTCTGCTACCAGACTGTTTGGCTTTGCTCTGACCAAACTCATTGTTTCATTGATGGTAGAAGCCTTTAGAGTATATTTAGTTCTTAGAGCGCGTGATGCCTCAGTCTTAGCAGAACTGATTGCTCTGTTCATTGCCCTTGCAATTGCTTTAGGTATAGCCTGAGGCATAGCTTTCAGATAAGATGTCATATGGGCAATGGAATCTTCATCAAGACGAATAAAATCATTTCCCATATTACTGATCCATCTGTTCTAGCGTTAAGATGTCAACTCCCTGCTCTACCTGCACATCTCTGCAGATATAATGCAGTTTGTTAATGGTTACTGTTGAATTTACAAGGGGCAGAGAATTAAGATCACCCTGCCTGATATAAACCACTGCAGTAGCTTTAAAAACACCCTGAATCTGAGCTTTCTCAAAAGTATTTACAACAGAATTATCAATAACCGCTTTTACGCTTTTACCGTTGATAGTCCAGTAATCAGCAAATTCACCATCATTGATAAAAGTGTCTAAATCTTTTTTGAAAGTCTGTTTCAGATTCATTTTTTACTGCGCCCTTTCTTTGGTTCAGAAGCTTCTTCAGTTTCAGTCTGTTCTACCTTTTTGGTATCAAGCACAATCTTTTCAGCAAGACCGCGCTCAATCCAATCTGATGCTTCCTTATCAGATAAAGAAAAGGTAGTTCCTATTTCAAGAACTACCCCTTTGTGTAGAACATTAGACTTTAGTCTTACGTCCATTAGTTAGTTACCTTTAAGATGTAGAAGCCTAGAGGCTCATTAACGATCATCAGAGGTGCAGACTTAATCTGAACAATACGGCCTGCAGGGTTTGAACGCTGTACCCATGATAGAGGTACACGATCACCCTCAACAAACTCAACTTTGTTTTCCTCATCGTTAACAACATCAACAACACCATAAGCACGTGTAGTCTTTACACCACGGCATGCAATCAGAACTGAATCTTCAGGAATCAGAGCCTTATTGGTTGAAGTTGCCTCATCATAGTAGGTTTCATCATAGGTGAATACATCTAGGTTTGGTAAACGTAAAGCACCAACATACTGAACACCGTCCTCTAGCTCACGTGGATTGATCTGACCTAAGTCAATTCTGCGTGAATTTAATGCAGTGTTATCTCCCTTCAGAGCGTTTAACATTGCATCAACAGCCTTAGAACCGGCAACAACTTCTACTGGAGTTAAACCAGACTTCTGAGAAATAGTTCTGCAAACAGCACGTAAATCACCAAGAGGATCAGCATCTGAAGCAGTCCATAAAGTAGAAACGGTTGATTTTGGCTTATCTGCTGAAGCTAAATCTGCCCAGAAGTCAACCTGATCATCAACACCTTCACCCTTAATAACAATCTTACCGGTGGTTAAGGCCTGAGCACACATAACTTCCTCAGTACGTGTGATCTCCTTATCCATCTCATTCAGATCCTCTGCAAGAATAGCTGCAGCTCTTTCCTCAGGAGAACGACCTGAATATAAATGCTCACCAGGTAAACGTTGCATTGCATCCTCAGCAGTGCATACACGGTAAGGGGCAATGAATGCAGGCTTATAAGTAGTGGTCTTATAGCTATTACGTAAATCTAAAGAGCCACCAATGCGAGGACTTACAAAAGGTGCAAGCTTGCGCTTACCTGGTCCTTTAATATCAATATCTACAGTTGGTGTATTAAAAGTTTTTGTGTTTGAAAAATAACGGTCACGTAAGAATGAACGAGCGCGGAACTCTGAGTTCACCATTTCAAGCATGGTACGTGGCTCAAATAATGATACTGGCATCTTAATAATCTCCTATTAACGTAAGAAAATTCCAACATTACGAGCAGCTTTAACAAAGTCCTCAATGTCAACACCAGAAGGAACAATAACTGCAGCTTTGTTGAAATCTCCAGTTACATATACAACACCTTCAGCATCTGCATCTGAAGCATTTACATCATCAGTAAGAATGCCAAATACATCTGAAGCAGGAGTATCACCATCTGCAGCAGAAACTGCAGATACCTTACCATTTGCAAAGGTCACTAAAGCACCACGCTTTAAGTTCTGACCAGATGCAACAATTACTGGAAAAGTCTTAATCTCATCACGATTAAGGCCGGCAAATAACTTGTCATACTCAGTTGTTTCAACTGCTCTTAAATCAGCCATTTTAGATTCTCCTAAAATTATTTATATCCGTTGATTTTGGCTAGATGAGAATGAACGGCAGCAACAATTGACTGTCTTTCATTCTCTTTGTTGTCACGTAAAGCGCCTTCTGCATTATCAACACCGGCTAAATCACCTGCTAAAGCCTGAGCATCCTCAGTTAATGCTTTTGCATGATTCTCACTCTGGCTTTTCTGGATTTTGATAGTCTCAATGGCAACCTGCTCTGCTGTCATTGGATCCTCAAACATTGCCTTCATTACCAGGTCATGATTTGCACCGTTATCAATCTCTGACAGAGCCTGAATACGCTTACGCTCAGACTGAACTGCTTCAGCAACAATTGCTTTAAACAGATCAGGATGTTCAGCATTTAATTTTTCTGCTGTCATAGCCTCTGTTTTCTTCTCCTCAGCCTTTGCAACAATCTGAGTATCTTCTACCTTTGCTGCAGGCTTTGGATCTTCTGGTTTCTTACTCATTAACATCTCCTTAGATGGTTTACGTAAGTTCTGTAAATCCCATTCTTTGCCTGCAATGGCCAGAATGTGATCGTCTTTCATATAAGCAGATACCTGCTCACTGTTATCAATCTCATCAGCAAAACCTTTCTCTACAGCTTCTTCAGCAGTAAACCATGTTTCTGCATCCATGAGAGATTTGATCTCTTTTTCATCAAGTCCTGATTTCTCCATATAAATGCTTCTCATTGATTCAGCGCATTTATTGAGAACATCAATCTGCTTTTCAAGTTCTTCTGCATTTCCATATGCTGAAGACATTGGATTGTGAATCATGAACAGAGAACCTTTACTGATTACTGTCTTTGCATTTTTTAAAGAAGTAATCAGTGTTGCAGCAGAAGCAGCAAGGCCGGTCACGTGAATTGTGATGCCGGCCTTGTGTCTTGATAAGATTCCGTTGATAGCCAGAGCGCTTGCAACACTTCCACCTGGCGAATTGATATAAATATCTATTGGTTTATTAGGATTGACTGCAGCAAAAGCTTTTGCAACTTCTGCCTCATTAAAGCATTTCTCATCTTCCCACCATTTTTCAGCAATAGGACCAAAGAAATTCAATATTGTAATTTCTTCTTTTTCTTGAATTGCCAAAATTGGTCTAAGCTCTGTATTTGGCATTGGTTTCATCCTCTTCACTGTGTTTTACTGAATTAACACCAGTTGTTGGCCTGATGTTGTTTTCATTCATAAGTTTTTCTTCTCTGCCCCTCTGAGCTGCAATCATGTCAAAGCTCATTCCAGTAAGTTCATTTGCTTCATGCTCACGTGTACTAAAACCTTCCTCAACACGAACCTTAGCAGCTTCAGCTTCTTTAAGTGGGTCAAGCTGTCCCTGAGTATCACCAGACCAATCAGATAAACACCATGCTTTTCTGATTGCAGGATCATCAAAGAAACCAGGAGCATTGATTCTGCCCTTAGCAATAGCTTCAGATAACCATTCCTCATATACTGGCTGACATAAACGATTAACAACCCACTGTCTGCGCATTCTGAACATCTTCCAGGCTTCAAGCAGTGCACCGCGAGAAGCACTATAAGAAGAAGTGAAACTCTTCATCAGAAGTTCATAAGGAATCTCCAAAGCTGCGCCGATCTGTCTGCAGATAGAAGTAACAAAACCATCAAAAGCAGTATTAGGTCTGCCTGGGTTTGCTGTTTCAACTTTCTCTCCTTCAGCCAGATTAACAATAGCTCCATTACCAAGTGAGACATCATTCTGATCTGAAGTCATGGAGCTTACATCAGCACCAGGCATTCCTGACATTAAAGAGTCAAGCCCATTCTGTGGATTATCCTGAGTGATAAATACAGTGAAATAACCGCTTACAACTGCAGCAACAAGTTCTGCATCAGTGTAACGGCCTAACTGCTTTAATGCCTCAATGACAGGGGCAAGAAGAGGTACACCTCTGCGCTGTCCTGGACGTTCCATATCAGACATCAGGTGGAGCATGTTTCTACGCCCTGACTTTGTGCCAAAAGCCTGAACGCGCTTCCATTCCTGCTTAAAGGAATTTAAAGGACGGTGCATTGAGTATGGATGATATTTTGCAACGTAATAAGCTACTGGTTCACCATACTGACCAACCTCAACACCTTCAACAACTGAATTTTCTGTAATTTTGAATGAATCTAAAGGATTGCAAATTCTGTCAGACTCAATCAGATCGAGTTTGAGGTCATAAGGGCAGTTAGGACGTTTAATAAACGGTAAAGCAACAAAGCAATCACCACTCATCAATGTTGATAAAAGGGCTAATGCCTGAAACTCATAAAATGTGCACATTCTTGCAGCATCACAGTTCGTTGAATCAGACCACAAAGACCATTCGCGCTCTGTGTTTTTCTGCCATGCAACTGCCTGCTCTTCTGTAAGTCCGAGTTTGTCACGGTCAATATGAGAATTCATCATAAGACCGGAACCAATCACGTTGGTTCTGATAGTCTTAATGGCACCGGTTGCAAGAGGAACGCCCATATATAAATCACGTGAACGCTCTCTTAACAGCTTGATGTTATCAGCAATATCCTCATCTGCAGAAGCACTGTGGCTCATCCATCCAATCAAGGATTTACGAGCATATGAAGCTCCATAATGACTATAGCCACTAGCGACAATTCTGTTATTCTCAGAAGCGGTAGGAGTTTTTGCTTGCTGAACTGCTGCAGTTTTAACAGCCTTAGATCTAGTGGCCATTGCCTTACGAGGAAGTTTTTTCTGTGTCATATCTTAAAAATCCTGAGGAATAGCTCTTTGAACTTTTACACCACCGCAACCACTTTCACACTTAGAAACAATGTCTGACCAATATTCAATTGCTTCCTGAATAGCGGTTAAATTTGCTCTAGTTAAGGTTCTTGATCCAATGGTGTAACTCTGACCGGTTAAAACCACATCCAGAGCATCTAACAATGCATCAAGTTTCTTTTTAGCAACCTCATAAGGAATGCCTTTATATTTTTTTAAAACTGGCATTAGATAACTCCTTTAGAATATTTGCGTGTTTTAACTGGCTTTGATTGAATTACTGCAGTATTTGCATTTACCCCCTGAGCACAAAGCTGATTGAATGCAGGTCTTACTATTTCAATTGCAGCAGTTGCATATACAGCACAATCAAGTGCCTCATTACGCTCTCGTAATTTCTTCCATCCTTCCTTAACCCGTCCTTTTTCAAACTTACGTTCAAATACCTCAGCAGTTAACTGCTTGAAATATTCTTCTGTAAAGCCTGAATCACGTGCCATTGGATAATGCACATAGGCAGGACCAAAATCATTAACTTTTAGGCGGTTAAACAGCAGTCTTTTACCTGCATCAACACCGACTACAAAAAGAAATGCTCTGTAACGGTTATTCTGAGAAGGTGGACCTATCAAGTCTTTACCTGCTACAGATGAACCTTTTGAAGAGAATACACGTGATTTTTCACGCGCTTTGGTGTACTGATACACAGTATCAGTCATTGAACCGTCACCAGAATCAACTAAAGTACAGGCAATTCTCAATTCTCTGCCATCCTGAAGATGAAAGTTTTCTATCAATAAAACATCTAACTGTGACCAGACTTCATTCTGTTTAGTGTCACCAAAGAAAACTCTGTGGCATATGCCCCATGCTTCAAAATCGGCGCCCCATCCAAATACTGTTGCTTCAAGACGGTTCTGCTGAACGTCTACTCCACATGTAAGCATCAGAATTTCTTTTGGAAGACCGGCTTCAGGATAGAACTCTCTTCTCTGAGCAAGTTTTTCCCATAAGTTCAAATCAGCTTCATCTTCATGCCATGGTTCACCAAGCTTTAAGTTGATGAATTCCTGAAGGCCTTTTTTATCCTTTTTATGATTGGCATCAACCCATTCTTCAACGAGATCGCTCAATTCAACCCATGGTGAACATAAAGACGTTAAGTGATAGCCAATGGTTCTGGCTTCAGGATTCTTAGGAATCCATACACCAGATTCAAGCAGATAAGGATCAGGCTTTCCGTTGCCTCTTACTTTCTGATTGCAGTGAGGACACTCCATCCTGATAGAATTTTCGTCAAGATATCCTTGCTCATCATTCGACCAGTGAACATTGCCCCACACCATTTCAAACTGCTTACCACAATGAGGGCAGGTTACAAAGAAACCACGCTGATCCGACTTCATGAACTCTTCATAGATTGTCGGACCGCCTTCACGCTGTTCTGTAGTTGGTGTTGAGACAAATACAATCTTGCGGTTAGTGAAATTCTGTGTTCTCTGAACTGCAAGCTTTAGAGGGTCACCTTCCTGAGTTGAGCCGTATCTGTCAATTTCATCACAAAGTAGTACACGTATAGGACGAGATGCCAACCCAGAAGGTGAATTGGAACCTACCATTGCAAGATAACCACCGGTAAAATGCTTCATACGGATAGTTGAACTTGATTTTCTTGAGCGCCCCTTTTCATCAGAAACTGTAACGCTCATTTTTTCTTTCAGAACTGGTGAAGCCTGAATGGTAGGATCAATACGTTCTTTGGAGAAGGCTTCAGCATTTTCAACAGTTGGCTGAATCATCATGATTGATGAAGGTTCCTGATCTATGTAGTAACCCATCACATTCATGAGCAGTTCTGATTTGGCAACCTGAGAAGCTGCCATAATCACAACCTTTTCAACACTGTGAGATGTTGCCATATCCAGAGGCTCCTTCATGTAAGGAACTCTGCTAGTTCTCCATTTACCTGGTTCAGGTGATGTTCCAGGTGCTACAAAACGGTATTGATCTGACCACTCAGAACCAGTAAGCCTTGGTCTAGGCTTTAAAGTTTTATTTAGAGCGGTAAAAAATAGATTCATAGGCTTAAAATAGAGAAAAGTACAGACAATCTGAGACAACCATCTGTGCTTAAACAAGTTACATTCAAGGAATATTTATGAAAAATAAATTAGATAGGCATGTCATTGAGCTTATTTTTGTTTCTCAGTTATTCACGGATTCAATTGTATTAAAAGGATTAAATCCATTTTTGGAACTTTTTTATAAGGAACTATATAAACACCCAGAATCAGTCAAAATCAGAAAAAAAATTGAGATTCTTAATGAATTACTTGATGCAAGAGAAACACGAAGTTTTGATAATATTCCTTCTATGACCAGTATCTTGAATGCAAATAGAGATATTTCTTTATTTATCGCGGAAGAAATTAAATTAGAAAAAGAATGGACTCTAACTTATGAAAATATAATCCGATTGTTTAATATTTATTCAGAATTTGTAAACAAAATTGTTAACATTAACATAAATATATTTTCTTCCTACATAGGAATAGATTTTAAAATTCCTGGAAAAATTACTTCATATAGGCAAAAAATTTATAAAGAAATTTCTAAATCTTTTATCGATACACTTATAACTATTGATTCTTTAGATAAAGATGTCAGTTCAACAGAAATACAGCATTACATTGAGACTATATTTGATAAATCTGACAAATTAAAAGTAATCAAGGAAGAATGTTTAAAACAAGTCAATATTCCTAAAGAAAAATTATTCAATAAAGATTTTGCAAGAATGCTTATTTCTGGAGTTGTTTCCGGAGGAATAATATTATCCGCCCAGTATTTTTTGCAAAAGTAAAAATATAATTAGTGCAATAAAATTGCCCAAAATAAATGCAACATAGTTTTTCATTTTTTTACAAGCAACTTGCATCTCATTAAGTCTGATATAAGAATTTATATCCACTTTTGATAATCATCTATTCTCTATTTATACTAAAAATAATATTCTTGTTTTTACATAGAGGGAGCAAAATGAATTCAACAGAATTTTGGATACAAAACTGGGGAAAAGACATTGATACAACAAATAAAGAATTTATCAAATCAAAAGAAAAAGATTTAGCTCCGCAAATACTTAACTTTAAAGAAGGTGTAGCATTCTTTAAAGTTAAAGGGCATGGATACGCAGCCTCATTATCTAATTGTCAATGTGATTATTTCCAAAAACAGAATAAACCATGCAGACATATTTACCGATTAGCAAGAGAACTAGGAATTCCGCTTGTTTACAAATAAAAATATAATCAAACTTATTTAATTATACTCCCATACCACTCAATCAGATTGTTGAGATAAGTAGCGTTAATGTCGCAGTCTCTTGCCACAATCATCTGGTCATTAAGTAACTTCTGAAATGCTCTTTTGTCTTTTCCACAGCATCCACATTTACCTTGTGATACTGCTGAGGAAGCGGAGGCATCTTCGGACAGTGTTGCTGTGTCGGAATCGGTGTACCCTGAGAACTGCAACTGCAGAGCATTAAGTTCATCGATAGCACTAGCATAACGCTTTTCAAGATCATCCAGATCTTCTTGCGTTTTTGTTGCATTGATTTGCGCTGTCTTCTGGTGCTCATGTTCAACCTCCAGCTGTTGAATCAGATTAGTTTTTTCTTGCTCCAGTGCATATTTCGCAACATTCAGACGTTCAATTTCTGCCTGATCGTCTCTTGCCGAATAGCCGGTCAGAAAACCGACAGCAAAAGCTAATGCACCAGCAATCAATGTATTCTTAATGGATAACATTGGGAAACTCCAGATTGGCACCAGCCGAAGGAATTGAACCTTCTCCTTAATCGCTGCGATGGTTCTAGCGCTCTAAATAAAGAACACCCCCATCATGGCCGAACACGTCTGAACAGTCAGCAGCTAGATTATATGCCCCATACACCAGACCGGTAGAGGTAGCTTCTATCCTACGTGTCGTAGGCGAGTGGTACAAGAAGCTACAAGCCCCTCACACATATGTTCAACCTAAGATAGAAATAGTTTTGCTTCAGCTTTACGGCGCCTGGTTAAACCTTCAACTTCAACACCACCGGCTTTGTTAATATCCAGAAATTCTTTAGCAGCGCCTTCTTTATCTCCTGACTTCATTTTCTTCCAGAGATCGTAACTGACTAAAGTCTGAAGAGGAGATAAACGTTTACCATTCTTGAGCTGCTTGCCCTTCAGGTTAAAAAGAAGACATACTAGAGCATCAAACATGCCCTGAGTAACTTTAATTTCATCGGCATTTAATGCTGATTCAATCTGATGCTCAAAATATCTTAAATCTCGCTGTAACTGCTCATACGCCCACTGCTTGGTACATTTCATGCCTTCATATACATCTGGGGAATGATGACCATAACCGATAGTCCAACCTTCTTCACTTTTCAAAGGTTTATGTGCTGTAGTTTCTAAGCCTTCAAAATTCATTATAAGAGCAATACCATGACTACTAACGTGCATTGTCATCTTTGTCTACCTTAACGTTAATGAGTTGCTTAATTTTTGCTGAAATGTAGTCACTACCAAGAAAACCTACGAAGGTGCCGATTGCAACACCCAGTTCCAATGGCCAGTGAAAGTAATATTCTGAGATAAGGATTAATGCTGACGATAGCATTGAGCATATCAGCGCTTCACATATCTTGGCAGCGAAAGTTCTTTTCACTGACCTTAAGTAGGCCATGACAAACGAACACCCTGCGCCGATAAGGAGATATATGAACTCTGGAGTTAAATGGCGCAACATTTTTTTTTGAAACCTATAAAAACAAAAAAAAGCCTCTCGAGTTACTGAGGGGCTTTTAAGGAAATCACCTATATTCACAGTTTGCCACTGTATTGTCTATAAGTATAAAGCATAAAAACGATCCGAAAACGATCTAAAAACGATCTATTTCTAAAACGCTCATAGAGAGATTTTTAATGTCTTAGTGGTACAGTTACCTATTTTTATAAAAGAAACGCATCTGAGGTGGCTTAGATTTGAAATTTGAGGGTATATAAGATAGGTATTGCACCTATCATTTTTTATTTATAAAAAGTTTTGTTGTTTTTTTATAACTGAACAAACAGCTTCTGAAGTTCTTCAAGTGCCTTATTGATTTCTATATCAATAATCTCTTCAATGTCTCTGGCGGTACGACCTTCACAGACTGTTGCAACTCTGGATGGGATTGTAATCAGTTTACTGCGAATCAGAGTGCCAATTTCTTCTGCATCATGATTGATGCGTTCAATTGAAATCAGACGCTTCTCCATCTCATCAACTTTCATCTTCTGTTCTTGAACTTGAAGCGCGGTTAGATATGCTTTAGCTGAATTTAGAACTTGTCCAGGATTTGAATCAATATCATTAAGCCATGAGGAGAGAAGTTTTTTGAAATCCTGAGAATTTTTGCTGTTTAAGTCCGCACCTATCTTTTTGGAGATTTTTTCTATTTTGTCAGAAGCCTGCTCATGTTTTTTTCTGTAGGTCATGTAAGCTTTACGTCCCTGAGAAAGACTAATCTGCTGATTACTATCAGTAGTCAGAATGTCTTTTGAAATAAGGTTTCTCACGGTTTTTTCATCAACACCAATGTCACGTGCAAACGCTCTGCGTGAAACTCCATCAGAAAAATAATCGGACATATCTGCTACCTCTCAAAAAGACTATCCTTCTGCTGATTATTATAGCAAAGTCCGCATTATAAAAAGTGGTGTAGCTAGACGAATTTCGGGCGCCTTGCCACCCGAAAATATAAAAATACTGTCACAGTACCTTGACAACAAAACTATTGACGACTGTATTTGCTTGGAAAGATATATCGTATTGCTTGAACGCAGGAAGCAATGAAGGAAGGACCGGCAAGTAAACACCCCATCCAATCGTTCTTAAAAACGATCATAAACAAACCAGATAGAAGGAGAATACCTGAGAAAAATAATAAAATATAAACGAAAATCTGCCCTGTGCGAATTTGAGCCATATTTTCAGTATGACTATTCTGTACAATCTGATTCTTTCTGTTCTGCTCTTCAAGAATACTAGTCTTTTGCAATTGCTGATCAGATTCTGCCATTGACAAAATTCGTTCAGCCGCACCAGGTAATACACTATTGTAACCAGCAAAAGCTTCCGGTGTTGGTAATGGCCCCTGGTACATTACACTGCTGTTAATCACTGTAGGCTGTTTGTTTACTCTAGTTTGCTTGACCATTCTTCATAACCTTGTCAGCAGCGTTTCTAATTAAGTAACCCACATTGTCAAAATGTCTGCCTATACCGAAAACATAAGGCTCTTGATCTTTTGAATTTAATTCGGCAATCATGCGCTTATTTCTCTGTTCTACAGCCATTCCAAGAGTATGCAAATCAGACGTTTCGAAAACAAAATTAGAGAGTTTTGCAAACTTAAACATATTTGTTTCTCCATAAACAAATCTTTACCAAAGTATAGCATTAAATTAAAAACTCTCCACAAACTTCTGATAAATTCTATCTTTGAATTTCTCCTGTCTGTCGTAGCTCTTAACGAGATCTTGTGCGTACTGCGGTGTCCTTGGTTCAAGATGAGATAATTTGTCAACACCAAGACACCAGCGAACAGCCTGAGCAGGATCATCATGAGCGCGTTTGTAGTGACGACATAAGCGTCTTACCTTCTGGTACGAAATATCCAGAGCTTTGCAACATTCAGCCATAGACCTGTACTCTGTTCCGTCATACTTAAACGCTCTCATGCTTAGCCTCCTTCTGCAGATAATCGAGTACCAGTTTTTCACCAAGTACGATTATGTCTCTTACCGCGCTCCCCGTGAGATAGCGTACAGCGTCGTCATATGGAGTAGCATCGTACCTGTCTGTGTGACGTACACGCTTAACCGTAACGCGCTCTTTTAGCACTGACAGGATATCGTACTCATCAAGCCCACGAACGTAATACATCGCAAAGAGCCTATGTACATTAGGACGTGACTGTTTAAGCCAGCACATAGCCTTCTCCACTTCAAGCGCACTGTCGTCGTCAATAATGTAATCCTCATGCGCTAATCCTGGATGAAGATATCCCACCGCGCCAAAGTAACGAGCCCACAAGCCATAGTTATGCAGCAGATTGAGATATTCAGAGCTGTAACCGTTCTGAATCGCTTCAAGAATAAATCTAGTCATCATCCCACTCCACACAAACTTCAACTCTTGGCTGTTCGTCATCACAAGCCCACAGCTTAGATGCGCGTAATTCAGTAACCTGTACATCGTCGCGATAGATGATCGCATTCATACCATCAAGAATGGCCTTGATGATATTATCGATATCTGGCTTACCGGGTCTTACTCTTGAACTACCATACTCACTAATCAGCGCACGCTGTTTCTTGGTGTAGCTCTTAGGCACTCCAAAGAAAGCCTTAATACCAACTCTGCAAGGCTGTGAGTAGTCGGGCTTAACCACCATAGTATCTAATGCATGCTGAGCCTCATACTTCACCAGAGCTTCATAGTTGCGTGTCTTAGCTGGAGTAACAGCATGACCACCAAAGAATCTTGGTCGACCTTTGCCACATGGTGTACCAGGTACTGAGAATTTAAGCTGCAATTTTTACTCCTTACAGATATTCATAGTCATATTGTTTTTCGTTACTGAACAGACAGGCATTTCCGTTAAAGTTACATTCAACACTTCCTGTAGCTCCGTTTCGGTTTTTGACAACATGAAGGGTTGCTTCTGATTTTTCTCTTGTGATCAGAATAATTAAATCGGCATCCTGTTCTATAGAGCCAGAATCTTTAATATTGCTTGCTTTTGGAGCTCCACCCTTTGAATTTTCAACTTCACGATTTAACTGACAGAGGGCAAATACCGGAGCATGGAACGATCTTGCAATCTCTTTTAAACCTCTTGAAATTTCACCCAGTGCAATAGCTTTAGGAATACGCACATCAGTAGGCATTAACTGCAGATAGTCAAGCATAACGGCACCAACACCGCCATAACGCTGATTTATATCTGAAAGCATTGAGGACATATCAGACAGAGACAGATTGCTCTTGTCACACATTAGTAATCTTGGAGCATTGTCGTCTTTATGACTGAAACATTCAGTAGAGTGAGCTATGATTTCATGCCAGTGTGAACCTAACATTCTGGAGTTCTGTGTCATCTCTGTTCCAGATAAGCCACAGAATGAAGACAGAATACGCTGTATAACCTGTTCATTATTCATCTCAAGTGAGAAGATCACACATGGCTTAAGAGTAGGCATTGTCTTTAACAGATTGATGAGAATATTAGAACCTAATGCAGATTTACCAATACCAGGACGGGCACCAATAATATTAAGCGTGTCATTTCGGATACCACCTTCAAGAAGAACATCAAGCCTGTTAATGCCTGTTGGGAAAATAAGTGATTTTTCGTCATCATGATCTCTTAGTGATTTAATAAATCTGATTGCCACTTCAAGTGCATCCTCGCAGTTAAGAACATTTGAATCATTATTGGTGCTGACCAGCATCTGACAGAGCTTTGCTTTTAACTGCTCTGAAGTGTCGTTACTCTCTTCAACCATGTTCTGCATTGAACTTAGAGTTGTCTGCAGTTGTCTCTTTCTACTGTTTTCTTTAATCAAAGATGCATATTCGTCTGCTGCAGTTCCAATGATTTTTGATTCTTTAAGCTCAGCAATATCTTTTAGAGAAGAAACATAATCTTCTGACTTCTGTTTCATCAGATTGTAGAGAGAAACAATATCAAACTCTGATTCCGTCTGATGTTCTATAACAAACTGATTACAGCTGTCCCATAAAGCAGCACAAACTTCGTAATAAAAATCAGAAACTGACAGTTTTGCTCTGTATTTACAGAAAGCTTTAGTACCTTCATGAAGGACATAAGACAGAATAGCCTTTTCAGCATTTGCATCATAAAATTTCATGCTTATAGCCCCCCAAGCTCAGATAGAACCTTATCAACAAACTGCTTATATTCTTCCTGTGAATACTGTTTTTCTTTCTGAGGAAGAGACAGAGGCTTAATTCTCTTTTTTGGAACTATCTGATAGTTACCGACACCATAAATACGATTACAGATATCTGAACAGATTGAGCTGTCACCAATAAAGACAACTTTAGGAAGCTGACCGAAACAGTGATGATTAGACTGAACCAGCATAAGATCATCGATATCATCAGGAAAACTGCTGCAGTCATAATTAGAATAAAAATCAACAAAGGCTTTAGCGAGTTTAGTGTCATCCTCTCGATTAGTCTGACAGTAAGCCTCATGAGAACCGATGACGGTGTAAAAAGTCAAAGCTGTAATTCTGTCAGAAAATACGAGATCGCTGTCACGTCGAAAATATTCACTTACAGAGCGATAAATGTACTTTGCCTTACACTGATACTGTTGGAGTGTATATCCCCCACGCATAAGTAAATTTACGATATCTCCGGCGTTAATCTGGTATGGTATTGTGTATAGGCTCTGAATTGTTCTAAGCACTACCTCTTCTGAATAGTTCTTAACGAGCTCATAAATCATGTGACAACTCTGGTCAGATGCAATTTTCCCTGATTTAACCTGAACCAGAATGCGCCATTGTTCCGAAAATTTGGTAAAATCTATTCTGTTCATTTGTTTACTACCTCTTGAACAAATGCATCAACTTCGATGCAGTTATCGTCGGCTGTATGGTCGCTCGTATCAGCCGACATCTCGCCTAAAAGAAATGAGCTGACACCTGTTGTCTGCTGTCTTGTCTGACCTGTTTTATTTTGTGTTGTCTTTCGTTCTGCAGATTCAAGATCACGCAAGATCCACTTCTTAAGATTCAATCTAAGCTGTTTAACACCTTTCCAGCCGTATTCTTCTCTGTAGGCAAAATACCCATCAGCAATAATGTCTGAATTCATGTTTTTCAATTCTGGATAATCAGACATCATCTCTAAAAAACAATCTCTACATGTAGCTCTGATATTTTCTAAAGAATATGTGTTTGAACTTAAATTAGACGTCTCTGAGAGTGGGGATTTCTGATCCTCTCTAAGATCCTTACTTATAAGATCATTCTTATGTATAGAGAAAAGCGCATTTTTTGCACTTTTAATAGTGCAATTTTTGCACTTAGGGGGCGCATTTTTTGCACTTTTAATAGTGCAATTTTTGCACTTTTGAAAATCATCAAATCTGGACTCTAATGTCTTATAAATAAAAGAAACAAGTCTTACTTTCTTATCACTTTTGCGAGTTACTCGAGAACTTATAATCTCCATTTTTTGCAATGTATTTAATGCGTACTGTACATTCCTACGACTCATTCCATACAAGTTTTCTATATAAGAATTGGAAATAAAGCACTCTTGCTCGCCATTTTTTGTCAGAGCACAAATACGCTCTGCAATAACTTTGCAAGCTAGAGGGATATCCATCTGCCAGATTTCTTCAGGAAGCTTATTTACGATTAAAGTCATATTTTTTCCAAACTAAAAGTTTTGGATAAGCAAGTTGTAAATACATTAAGCGGGAGTTAGGTATACCGTTTTTTAGCCAACCATAAACTGAAGGTGCCCTGATGTTGCAGATTTTTGCAACTGAAGAAAAACCTCCAAGCTCATCAATTAAGTCACCAATAAAAAGGTAATTTTTGTAGTTTTTGGGATGCTGCATAAATTAAGTCTCCATTAATTTCTTTTTATTCATATTAGTTATACCTAATATAAAAATCAAGTTATACCTAAATATTTTTATACTAAACTTTAGGTATAACTAAAGATTTTTGCTTGTAAGGGAGGCTTATATGTTTGATTTTTCAGAATTATCTGATCGTATAAATTACGGATTAAAGAAAACAGGAAAAAGCCAGACAAAATTAGCTGAAGAGTGCGGAGTAAAATCACCTTCTGTTAATAATTGGGTAACAGGGAAAACCAAAGAACTCATGGCTTCTGTTGCTATTAAAGCAAGTAAATCTTTAAATGTTGATCTTAATTGGCTTATCACCGGCAAAGGTTCACCAGATGCAGATGCTCATGACATTGCTGTGTTGGATGATAACGAACAGCCTTCGGATGATTACGTTCAGATTAAAGAGTATTCAATAAAATGTGCTGCAGGTAATGGCAGAGAACCGACTTATGAAGAGCAGCACGAAAGTGTGCCTGCGACGTATCGCCTGTCATGGTTTCAGCGTATTGGCGTGAATCCAAATCACTGCAAAAGATTCGTTGTTACAGGTGATTCGATGATACCAGTGCTGTATAACAACGACAGAATACTTGTAGATTTAAGCGATACTTTTCCTATTCACAATAATCATGTTTATGCCATTGTCTTCGGTAATGAAGTCAGAGTTAAAAGGCTTATATCTCAAATGAATGGTGATTTAATCATTCGTTCAGACAATCGTGACAGCTACCCAGATGAAATAATTAAACACGATGAAGAAAATGTTAACTTTCGTGTTATTGGCAGAGTCATTGAGAAGTCCGGGAACGGTGGGTTGTAAAAATTTTGACTTTGCGTTTTCAATCTTTTATAGTTGACAAAAGTAAACGTTCACAAATAACAGCGAGGTAACTAAGATGGATTTAATGCTATTTTTAAGAAGCATTGCCCGTTGTTGCTTCTTTATTACAACTAAGAATAGACAATCTGATTTAAACAAAGCTAAGTATATAGCCTCATTAGATCGTATTGAAGATAACCTAAACAAAGAAGAAGAACTGGGTTATCAACATCACTTTATTGCAGTAGGTAATAGAATAAGACGTGCAGCCAAGGAATTATCTAATGCCAACTAATAACAATCAAAAAGATAAAGATAATTCTGCTAAAACTCAAAATGTTGCTAAGCTAAATTTGACACGATTTTTTTTCCTTTCTATAATTCAAAACATGATTGACATAGAAAATATTTTAAGGGGCAAGGCTAAAATGAAAAATAAAATTATAAACGAAGGCTGGAATGGTTAAGTATTTAAAACATTTTTACAATAAAAGAAAATTGGGATTAGCGATTACATTTTCGCTAATCTCTTTTTTTATAGCTATAAGTCTCTTATTTAAGGAATATCAGCTTCCTGTAAAAGTATCAGAACTTTCTTTAAGAGATTGGGCAACAGTTATCCAACTTGCGATTGTTTTAACTACTTCAATAATAGCTGTAGTAACAATTATTGTTGCCAGAAGAACTTCAAAAGAAAGGGCAACACTAGACGTTGTACTCAGCGATTACAAAGACCAAAAGTTAGTCGACGCTAGTAATAAAATTTTTAGCTATGTAAGAGAAGATAAAAATAAGCTATTTGATATATTCGTTAATAAAAAAGAAAAATTCACTACTGAAAGAGGCTCTTTATTATTGGTATTAAATAGATACGAATTTTATGCGGCCGCTATAAATCATGGTATCTTAGATGAGAAATTATTTAAAAGGCTTCATTGTTCGAATTTTATAAAACTTTGGGATGCTGTTTCTCCTACAGTCATGGGAATTAGAGATAAGGAACGAAAGGATACACTTTTTAAAGATTTAGAAATACTTGTCCAAAAATGGAAAACAGATCCTTTAAGTGTAAAAGATTTATAATTCATGGAATGAATAGGCGGAGATAAAAAAATGAGTAGTTCTTATTGGGCTTCAAGTAAATCTCCTGTTGTAATATCCAAAAATGGAGGCTTTGCCTTAAACCCCAAAAAACAACCGTGTTATGCAAAATATTGTTGATAATACTGATAAGTTAGCAAAACTCTTATCTGAGTCAAACAAGTCAAAGCAAACCAATTCATCAAAAAAGACTTTAATTTAAAAGCCAGTATCTGAGTACTGGCTTTTACATTTACTTACTAAAAATCTCTTTTAAGATCTTAAAGCACTCATCTTCCAGTTGCTTCGTCTTGCAGTGCTACACAGTTTTCTAAAAATTCTCACCTCAAATCACCTCTAAAAAATTTTCAACTAAATTCATTTATTTTTCAAAAGGATAAAATATTTTATCTATAAAATTAGTTATACCTATTGCAAATAATTTAGTTATACCTAAAATTAAAGCATAAATTAAATATATCTAATAGGTAAAACAAATGAACAAATACACGATCACAACACTATCTCACGACGAGATCACCAGAATTGATTACTGCAAAAACAAGAAAGAAGTGATCAACTTTCTAATTCTCAATACCAGAATCAACGCAGACGTTGTATCTGCACTTCATTACAGAGTATTTGATGACTCTCAAAACGAAATAGCAATTGAAATTGATGCAAATGCATTGCTTGTTAACGCTTTGGATTTCGTAAAGCAGTTTCAGATTGTAGACAGGTTATTTAGGGCTTTCAGAGCCTATCAAAAGAACAATAGAGTTTTAACCTTTGGAGAAAGGCCTACGGTCAAGGTTGCCTGATGAAAGAGAAGTTACGACAGCTAGCAGTGAATGTCATCTTAACGTTTTGCGTTCTCTGCCTTTGGTTCACGATTTACGAGATTTATACGTTTTAGGAAAAAATAAATGAAGTTATCAAACGAATTACAGAAGTTACAGGATGCAAGATTAGCCCAAATCGATGAGTTACTTGCAAAGGCTCAAGACGAGGATGAACGTTTCACCATCTCAAGAATGAAAGGTATTGGCGGTTCAGATATGTCTGCAATTCTTGGTATGTCCAAGTGGAGAAGCGCTTATCAGATTTGGAGAGAAAAAACATTCAGAACCACTGAAGAGGAGAAGGCTCGTAATAAAGATTATCTCCCCTTTGCTACAGGTCATGCTCTTGAACAGGTTGTAGCAGACAGATACGAAAAGCAGACAGGTTATACAGTCTACGAGGCTAACAGCATTTCGATGACAGGAGGTTATGACTTCATCGTAGGTAACTTTGACCGTATTGTTTACACAAAACCGGTTGAGGACGGCGGTCAGCTTGTATGTGGTCTGGAGTGCAAAACCTGTGGTCAGAACAACAAGATCATTGTTGAGCATATAGAGCGTTCTAAGTGGGGTAAGCCTAACTTATATGACGGCACTGAACTGACACAGGAATCATCAGAGATTGATCCTGAATACTATCCACAGGTTCAGTTCTACATGATGGTATCTGGCCTTAAGTTCTGGGATGTTGGTGTTCTGATTGGCAATACTGATCTTAGATTCTACAGAGTACATGCCAACGCAGAATATCAGCAGAAGATGCTGCTGGCATGTGTTGAGTTCTGGACTAAGAATGTGCTACTCGATGTTCCTCCAGTTAAAACAATGGATGACGTCAAAAACGATGTTGATGACGTTCAGGAGAATATTGGTGAAGTAACTCCGGAGATCATGTCTCAGCTCAAAGATATCAAGGCTGTTAAGTTTCAGATTGATGAACTTGAGAGTAAAAGAAAGGCACTTGAAAACAAGTTGGCCGGTGACATAGCTGCATATACAAAGATGACTTATCACGACGAGAACGGCAAGGTTAAAACAGCTTTTACCTTTAAATCTTCAAATCGTGAATCATTTGATTCAAAAGCTTTTCAGGCACAAAACCCAGAACTGTACAAGCAGTATCTGAAGACTATAACCACAGCCCGTTGTTTAAGAATATCTGTTTAATTGGAGATTATAAGAATGATGACTTTTAACGCACCGCAGTTAAATCAGAATGCTCAGTCAGAGCTTCAGAAGTTAGATGCTATACCTGTAGAGAATGAACCAGAACAATTTGAAGAACCTGTACAGATAGTTCAGTCCCACTGTATGCCTGTAAAGACAGCAGATGTTGACTACCCTGTTATCAATGGCGATGCATGGGATTTCTGTACAAAGATCTCGCGCTCTACTCTTCTGCCTGAAAGCATACGTTCAACACCAGAACATGACCACACAGCTGAAGTATATATGGTCATGAGTATGGGTAAAGAACTCGGTTTCACCTTCATGCAGACACTGTCCGCTTTATATATTCTTCCGGGCAGTACACAGCCTGCCTTATATACAAGAGCAAAAAGAGCTCTGGTTCTTCGTGCTGGAGGCATCTTTGAGAAGGAAGAGTGGGACAACTCAACCATGACCGCAACAGTCACAATTAACCGCAACGGTCAGAAGATCACACGTTCTTTTGGTGCTGAAGATGCTATCAATATGGGTAAAGCCTACAGAGATGCAACCACAGGACAGATTAAAGGCTGTGTTACCCGCAATGGCAAACCTTCACCATGGGCACAGGATTTTAAGGGCATGTGCCTTGTAAGAGCTGTATCAAGAGCATGCGATGCTGCATATCCTGATGTGTTAATGGCATTACCAAGCGCTGAAGATCTTAATGATCAAGGGACTGTTTCAACCGTCTCTTCCGTAACAGTTGAGAGTAGTGCTGCCCTTCCTGCAGATGAAGTTAATCCAGCAATTACAAGCGCATTAAAACCCAAAAGAAAGCGTTCAGCAAAGACAGCTGAAACAGTAACCGACACAGAACAACCAACCGAACCATTAGTATTTTAGAGGAACATTAACATGTTAAATTTCGGTAAGCAGCCAAATGACAATATTGGCAATTCAATCAACACAAGTAATTTTGAGCCACTAGACTGTTCAGGCATCTTTCCTTTGCAGATTGCACAGGTAACGCATAAAAAAGGCAAATCAAGCAGAACAGGTAATGATTATGAGCAGTTAATCGTAAATGCTGTTGTAATGAACGTTGCAACTAAACAGCCTATTCGTTCTGTATCATTCTCTATTTTTTTGTCAAATACTTCGCAGGAACTGCAGGACTTCCTGTACTTCACAAAGCAGTTTGACGCTGAGGGCAACATTGTTCTTTACGATTATGTTACAAGAACCGGTCAGAAAAGAGATGACTCAGGTTCATTCTCAATTGATGAATATAAACAGTTCCAGGGCATAAAGATCATTGCAATGCTTGAATTTAAGGGCATGTCCGACAAAGGAAATCCTATCTTTGAAGTTAAAGGATTTGTATCTCAGAAAGGTCAGTCTGCTGCAGAGGTTAATGCAAATTCAGCGCCTACAAAATATGCGACAACATGGAAACTGTTGACTAACTATCTATTACCAGAGACTAACGCAAAGTTATTTCACCCTGGTTGGATACCACCTGCACAGCAACAGTCTCAGGCACAGCAAGTTTATCAGCAGACAACACAGCCACAACAGCCTGTATATCCTCAACAGGGAACATGGGCACCTAATGCAGAAGCTCAGATTAGTAAGCTAAGTGCTGTACAGGGACAGATAGCACAGCAACAGGCTCAGGCACAGCAAGTTTATCAGCAGACAACACAGCCACAACAGCCTGTATATCCTCAACAGGGAACATGGGCACCTAATGCAGAAGCTCAGATTAGTAAGCTAAGTGCTGTACAGGGACAGATAGCACAGCAACAGGCTCAGGCACAGCCACAACTACAGGATGATGATTTACCGTTCTAACTCCTAGTGTTGCGTATTGGTGAGGTTCACAGCCTCACCCTTTTTGGAGGATTAACTATGAATGAAATACTAACTAAAGATGAGGTTGCAGCACTTCTGCATACTTCAACAAAGACACTCAGCAGAATTAAGCAGAAAGATCCTACTTTTCCTGTTGGTGCAAGTTTGACTCTTGCTCCAAACGCCCCAATTCTGTGGTTTAAAGAAGATATTCTTAACTGGTTAAGAACAAAACAACTACAGACACAGAGAATTTAACATGATCAAAGTATTCGGAGTTCCGTTTGAGTCATCTGTTTCACTGCGTAAGGCACTGGGACTGTATGGCAGTAAATGGTGTGAAAAAGCAGACATTACAGAGCTGTTAAGGTGTGCGTTTCCGATGTTTACAAGAGCTGATCATGTCAGAAACATGGAAGGATTTAAAAATGATGGAATATTTATGGCAAAAGTTCCGGCTCAAGCGGAGATTTACGCTAATTACAGAGACGAATTTGGAATAACAGTTCCTTTTGACCTGGCCGGCAGAATTATATGCACACCATACAAAGAACTTGATTCAAACATTAAACACAAAAGGGAAGTAAAAAGCATGGAATCACCAAGAATTGAAATTGAAACAGCTGCACCTGAGAAGAATGATCTTACTGAGTTGAAAAGTGCTCTATTAAGTGAGCTAGACAATATACGTAACGCTCAAAACTATGTAACTGAAGATGGTGGCATTGATGAAGAAAAAGCAAAAATGCTGTTCAAGAGAGTAGAGGCAGTCAATAACATTGCAGCCAATGTAACAGCGATTCATCAGGTTGAACTTCAGAGTAAAAGGCTGCAACTTGATGCAGTAAAAACAGCAATTGATAACGGGTACAGCGTTAAATTAAAGAGCAATCTGTTAGGGGTTGAAATTGACCAGCGCAGGTAAAAAATGGTCGCGTAAAGACAAAAAGTGGACAGATGAAATTATGGAGTTTGTAAAGTCTGTCTGTCCTTTACGTGAGCACGGATTTAATTCAAGACGAGAGCTTACTGAAGAAATCAATAGAAGATTTGGCAGAGAGTTTTCTATTGTAGCTCTGTGCAATCACTGCTATGAAAACGGCATTCAGCTAGGTTTGTGTTATAGCAATTCAGATGTGCCACATGGAGAAAAACACTGGAGGCATAGACCGGTTGGATCATTCCAGATTAAGAAAGATTACGTAAGGATCAAGGTAGCAGAACCTAACAAATGGATGCAGTATCAGCGTTATGTTTGGGAACAAAATCATCCTGGACAGAGCGCCGAAGGCAAGACTGTTATTTTTATGGATGGTAACACCAGAAATTTTGATCCTACAAATCTTGAATGTGTTGAGCGCGGAGAATTATCTGTAATGGCTGAATTAGGTTGTACTACAAATGTCACAAGAGAAGAAAGAGAAATATATCTTTTAAGGGCCAGGGTGATTTGCGCACGTTCAAAACTAATCGGTCAAAAAGAAGCTGCAAGAATGAGATGCAAAATTAATTACGAAAAAAGAAAGAATGATCCTGAAGTTAAAGCCAAAAGAGCTGCATATGCAAAACAGAGAATGGCAGAAATTATGGCTGATCCTGTCAAACATCAGGAATTTCTTGATAAGCAGAGAGCGTACAGAGAAAAGAATAGAGAACGTATCAATCAATGGACAAGAAATAGACGGGAGAAATTACAACATGCAAATTAAATATGAATTAGATGAAGGTGCTTACGCTCCAATGCGAGCACATGACAGTGATGCAGGCTTTGATCTTTCATGTATGGAAGATCAGATGTTAGAGGCTAACAAAGCTAACACCATTGATACTGGTGTACATATTCTAATTCCTGAAGGCTATGTAGGTCTTGTATGCCCACGTTCTTCATTCAATGTTAAAGGCATTGGTACACCTATTGGCGTTGTTGATGCAGGCTACACAGGTTCAATCAGAGTGGTATTGGAGCCATATAACCTGACAAAGATTTTTAGGGGCAACAGAGTGGCACAGTTAGTGATCCTTCCCCTTCCACAGGTTAAGTTAGTGCCTGGTGAAGTTATTGGGGCTAAGACAGAACGCAGTGCAAATGGCTTTGGCAGTAGTGGAGTGTAAATATGAATATTGATGAATTTGCGTTAAAAGGTGAAACATTTAAGCCATTAGTCGCTCCCTTTGAAAAGTATCTTGTCAGCGATTATGGCAGGGTTTGGAACTCAAAAACAAAGAAACCTGTAGCTTTAAGCAAATGCTATTTTTCAAATCACAGATCAAGAGGTTATCTGGCATGCATGCTGTATTCAGGAGGGGCTCAAAAACATGTATTTGTACATAGGTTAGTAGCCTCCGTATTTTGCGAGAATCCGGATCCAGAGACACACACAATTGTTGATCATATTGATAATGATCCCAGAAACAATCTTGCAAGTAATCTGCGCTGGGTAACACCTCGTATCAATACCACAGAAGCTTTTAGTAACGAGTTACAGAAATACACAAGATGGCTGATTCAAAAGACACAGGAAGGAACTAATGAAACAAAAGACATTAACTGTTGAGCTGACTCCTGAAGAGCGTGACATTCTGCATAGTGCGCTGCTTAATCACAGGCTATTCATTGAAAGACAGATGGATGACGAAAAAATGCACTCCGACTTCATAGAGTTTTACTTTAACCAACACCAACTCGTAGAGATAAAGGCTCTGGCTAAAAAGCTGAAATTGGAGAACGTTTAAATGATGCTGGGTATATTTGAATTTATCAAATCGGATCGTTAGGAGTAACCATGAGATTAGTTTTAACAAAAGTAGAGGCAAAGATCTTGTACGCATACTTGAAAGGCAAAAGGATTAGCTCTGTAAGAGAGTACATTGTTTTACAGGATATTATGTCACGATTAGAAGAGGTTACTGAGAATGAACTTTGATATTAAAGATGTTAAATCATGGTCTAACAGGCATGATGTTAAGGTCGGTGATAGCGGTTATGTGGCCAACGATCTTGATATTCTACAAGACGATCTTAAAAGCGGTATTGCTCAACTTAGAATGATTTCTTATGTCGGTGATACCGACGCTTATTGCTTTAGTGCTAAAGCATTTGGAGCACATAGAAATTTCGGTTTCTTTTTACCATCAGACGCTGTAAAAGAAGACAAGCCAAAAGAAAAGAAGTACCGACCTTTTAAAACTATAGCAGAAGTTGATGAACTTTTAGCAAAAGACAATGTAAAACATTATTGCTACGTTGGAAGCGATTTATATCTTAGATACAAAGTTTATCCTAACATCACTAAGCATATTGAAATTACAAATCTGGAAGTAGATACGAATACTAATGAATTGCGCTTTATAAACGGTTTTACTCCTCGTCATCTAATTGAAAATTATGATATTAAAATCGCAGGGCGTTGGTTGCCTTTTGGAGTTGAAATTGAAAGCGATTAACTTAAAAGCATTATTTGCTGCAATACTTTTTGTTGGTGTTGTAGGTGGTTTTACAGTTTATTTTGCTGTTAGCACATATAGCACTGGCGCAACCTTAAAAGAAAGGTCAGAAGTATATCAATACAAAATTATTGAACAACATCTTGTAAATATCGAGCAGTTGTTAAAAGAGATTAAGGAAGGTAAATGATTATAGAAAACCTGTTAAAGAACTTCATTAACAAAGAAATTGAAGTTGAAGCACCAAATGGCAGTGGCATGGTTAAATGCGTACTGTTAGATTTTGATGAAAATGGAGTTCTTTTATATTGTGACAACACAAACATCACATCTTACTATCCATTTTCAAGCGGTATTGCGATTGGAATAGAAGGTAAAGTAGAATTTTAGATTATACCTCCTGTGTTTCTTACTATATTTATAGATTATTTATTTGACATTAAATAATCAATAATATATAATTATAAACATAAGGAGGTGAGAGATGAAAAAGAAACGTAAGCAATCGTGCAAACGTAAATGGTCAAGAATAGAGATACTGATGTTATTAACTTTTCTTTCAACAGTCGTATATCAAATCCTTGACCTAGTATTAAGATAAACTTAACTGCCCTTAGGTTGGAGCCCTAAGGGTACTTTAAGTTTAAGTTAAACTTGAGGTATTTTCAAATGAAAAAATTAAATCGAACCGAATGGCTGTTAGTTGCTATCATCGTACTTAACGTTATTGGTATCACAATAAAGTTGGTTCAATATCTCGGAGGCTAATCATGAGAGGCGGATACAGAGAAGGTGCAGGACGTCCTGTTGGAACTACAGGAACTAACAAAGCACCAGAACTTAAGAAATTAGGGCGAATTGTTGTTGTCTGTACTGAAGATGAGATGAATCGGATTAAAGAGCTCGCAAAATCATCAGACAAAACCACAAGCCGATTTATTGTGGATACTATTCTGAATAAGTGATCATTTTGGCAGTGTTTATGCTGCCAAATACTATAACAATATTATGACAATATTCAGATTGATTGATGGCTGTCTGTGCCGTAAATTGTCCTAGAATGTCCTAGGATTTGTCTCATATAATAGATTTCTTTATAAATCAATAAATAAAACGTCCTAGATGGTGGTCGTTCTCACCGCCATAGCACCTTTTAGGTGCTTTTTTTATATCTAATATCAGCTAATTATTCTTTCTATTTTTTCTTAATTTTCAATAAAATAATCGTTAAAAATCGGTGATACTAGCAGAGTTAGTAGCAGAGCTAGTAGCATATAAATGCTATAACGTATGGCGGCTGTATGGCTTTTACATATGTAAAATTACCAGAACGGCTAAACTTCACATAGAAATATTATTCAAGTCTTAATATACTGCTATCAATAAATTAAAATCTGAAAAGAAAAGATAGTGCAATAGTAAGAAAGCAATTAATCAGATAAATTTAGACAACTGTCTATAAAAATAGACTCACGTATTAATATATAAAGGCAAAGATGTTATCCTTAGACATTAGTTATTTCAATAAATGTATTGTATATTAACGTCAATACAATTCTTGAAGGTAAAAACGTGATAGTGAAAAGAGTGTGTCATGTCTAGTTTAAATGATAAAGAAATATTTGATCTAATCGAAAAAAAGCAACTGTCAATAACACCTCTGGATCCAAATAACATTCAACCCGGCAGCATAGACCTGACTCTAGGATCAACTGTTGACCATTGGGAATGTAGTCAAGATGAAACATTAGATTTGACTTTAGACAATAACAAGCAGTTCATTGAAAATCAATTTAAAACAATTGATATTACAGATGGATATGTTTTAGAACCAAATGATTTTGTTAGAGGTCACTCCGCCGAGACCATCAAGCTACCAAGTTTCATCAATGGAATTATTGTAAATAGAAATAGTCTATGTTCAGTAGGTTTGGATGTTTCTATATCTCAATATATTAATCCTTCCTATCAGAAGAATAAAATTATTGTAATCAGAAACATAAGTCACAATAGAATTAAAATTAAAAGTGGTATAAGAATCTGCCAGTTAATTTTGTTCAGGATGCAAGGCGATTCAATTCGTAACTATGCAAATAGGCACTCAATAGACTCTTTAAAAGATTTTATTGACATTAAGAGTGCACAAGTTAATAAGAATATCGATAATTCTTTATCTGACTTCATGGAAAAGCGAATTGAAGAGATTGCTTCTGGAAGAAACAAATGAAACTATCAGAACAAAGAACTCGTTTAAGAGGATACATTTATTCTCAAAGCTATAGAAATATTCTTACAGCTATAGCTACTAAAGAGCTTTCCTCGATATATAAAATTAGTAAGAATGAAGCTCCACTTACAGAAAGTGATATTAGTAATTACATCAGAGATAACTTTGATCATTTAAACAGTGAGACAAACAAGGCTATCGAGCAACTCGTTAAAGAGATCCTTCCTGATGATGATTTTAAAACCAAAGCTAAAAAAGCATTTCAGATATTCTTTGATTTAGATGTTTTAGCTATTCTTCTTCTTCCAGTCTTATATGTATGTGTCAGATATTCAATAATTGAATATAAAGAATCTAATACCATAACAGAATGCGCAGATGGAATTGTTGCATCTATCTTTGTATTGCTTCTGTTATCTTTCAGTACATATTATTACTTTAAGAACAAGTAAAATAATATGTTACTTTTTAAGTAAGAAATTTACTGAGCCGAGAGTTTGTTCATTACGCATTCGCACAAGAGTTTGAGTATGAGGAAATATTCTTAAGATATCGTCAGAGAAATGAATTTGAAGTCATGTACAGATATTTCAAGAACCATGTTGATGCTGATACCTTAAATGTCTCTACTGAACATACCTTCAATGCCAAGCTGTTTATTGGTCTGTTATCTTCTGAGTTTCTTAACAGCTTAAAACTAAAATCCTTAGAGTGGAATAAGACTGCTCCTGAGAAATCAAAGGTAAAGCTTAAAGACAATTCAATGTATATGACCTTTAAAGATCTCGATACACTTGAATGCATTCGTCATGGTGATGTAATCATACCTACTACTAATATTCTGAAAAGACATGAAGCCTTATTTAATATGATGGGAATTGATCCTGTCGTACTTCAGAATACAAAACTTAAGAAAGCTACTTTAGATGATGAGATGGGATTAACTGTTTCTGACTAATCTCGTGTAAGAACAAAAACGAGATCTTAGGGGTGGAATAAGACTGCTTCTGAGAAATCAAAGGTAAAGCTTAAAGACAATTCAATGTATATGACTTTTAAAGATCTAGATACGCTTGAATGTATCCATCATGGTGATGTAATCATACCTACAACAAATATCCTTAAAAGACATGAAGCCTCATTTAACATGATGGGAATTGATCCTGTAGTGCTTCAGAATACAAAACTTAAGATAGCTACTTTAGATGATGATATGGATTAACTGTTTCTGACTAATCTCGTGTAAGAACTAAAACGAGATCTTAGGGGTCAAAAAAAAGAACAGCCTTAAGCTATTCTTCCCTTCATTTGGAGCGGGAAACGAGGTTCGAACTCGCGACCCTAACCATGGCAAGGT
>SAMEA104315433__coassemble_44_pt1 | contig 107713 bp, 90 predicted proteins | sample SAMEA104315433__metabat2_low_PE_036 | metagenome-assembled genome bin SAMEA104315433 (sample SAMEA104315433) | gut metagenome | biome: Monkey gut; feature: monkey-associated habitat; material: faeces | place: China | collected 2013 | reverse complement strand
AAAAACAGGCAGGTAATTCTGCAATTGTGCTTTACAGATCAAACTGGCTGGTAGGTCTAGGCGGTCTTATTGCAAGCAGAATTAAAGAGAAGTTCTCTGTCCCTTGCTTTGTGTTCTCAGGTACTGGCGATGAGTTATCAGGATCAGCTCGTTCGGTTCCTGGCTTTAGTATTGTAAAAATTCTGCAGACACTTTCTGATAAAAGTCCTGATCTTTTAATCAGATTTGGTGGCCATGCTATGGCAGCAGGAGCCTCAATTCATAAAGCTAATTTTGAGAAATTTAAAGAACTCTTCAATGAGGTGGCAACAGAGAATTTGGGGCAGCCTACAGAGGATGAGATTGTCTCAGATGGCTGCCTGCCTCCAAACTATATAAATGTAGCCTTTGCTCGTGATTTAGAAGCATATGGCCCATGGGGGAATGGTTTTGAAGAGCCTTGCTTTGATGGAGAGTTTACAGTCGAAGATGTATTCTTAGTAGCTAACCGCCATCTGAAATTCAAACTTCGTAATGATGATGGTTCTAGCATGAATGCCATTAAGTTAAGAGCTACACCAAATGAACGCTCTATTACTAAGTTCATGCGTGTAAGAGCTGTATATACCGTGGGTATCAACCACTATATGGGCTCACAGAGACTTGAAATAAAGATTAACGCAATTGAACCTGTTTAATCATTTTCTCTAAATCGTTTTGCTTATTGAGCCCTATAACAGTTCTTTGCCACAAAATATGCTCAAAAGCAAAACGACCTTACATTTATTGCCCTAAACACTCTTTAGGCTACTTTGAAATTGTAACTTTTTCATTGCCTTTTTTCTTTAAAAGCTCAATACCATCGCCGTCAATATGACCAAGCTTAATTAAATCATCACTATAACGGATGCTCTTACAAAAGATAGCTATGTTCTGCCATGGCTTATAGATGGTAATGTCACCAGGAACTGGTGCAGTACCATTATTTGTCTTTTTAAGATTCAAAGCAGGCTTTGGATAAAAGATCTTCTCTGTAGTGTTATTAAAATCCTCAAGTGTGATCTCAAGTGGCAGACGGGATATAAGATCACGAGATGCTGAGTTATCAATTAAGGTAGCAGTTACAGTTTTTCCACCAACAGTAAGGTTAATCTTTAAAGCTTCATTCTCTTTTGTACTCATATTATTCTCACTTAAAGATACTAAAGAGCTTTGATCGGCTGTCTGTATGTCTTTTGCAAAAACAGATGATGTAAGGCATAGAGCAGTAATCAGACTAAAAGTTACAGCTAATTTCTTCATAGGCACAAAGTTTTGTTTATGTTCATTCAACAGCATTGATTAGTTTTGTTTTACTCAAGCTTAAGTAGAAAAATTTACTTAAGCTAGATCTTTAGTATCGTTCAAATGAGCTTTTAAAGTGTGTCAGATTTTGGCAAACGAATGCCTGATTGTGTCAGAGACAAATAAAAGACAGATTTTTATAGAAAAGCAAATGGATAAAAGAGAAGAGTTAAAGGAGTGCTTATGAAAAGAACAAAAGCCTTGTTAAGTTGCCTTAACAAGGCAAGACTACTTAAAAACTAAATTCTGGTCTTAGCGTACATAGCAGCACCGATGATACCTGCTAGGTTTAAGGTCTTAGCAGGAACAACCTTAGTGCTTAGAGTTAACTTTGAAGCATATTTTTCAAACTTCTTAGAAACACCACCACCTAAAACAATGAAGTCAGGCTGAGTTAAGAAAGCAATGTACTCTAGGAACTTATTCAATCTTTCGCCCCACTCTTTAAACCCAAGATCTTCTTTTTCACGTACAGAGTCAGCGCAGTAGTGCTCTGCAATATCACCTTTGAATTTGATATGACCAAATTCAGTATTAGGGTACATCTGACCGTTTATAAAGAGAGCAGAGCCAATACCAGTACCGATAGTTAAGAAGAGAACTGGTCCTTTATAATCTTTTACCGCACCAAAGGTAAGTTCAGCTAAACCTGCTACATCAGCATCATTTGCTACATAAACCTGTTGGCCTACAACAGAGGTAAACAGTTCTTCAACTTTTACATTGATCCATGACTTATCAATATTTGCTGCTGTAAGTACCTCACCATCAATAACACGAGCAGGGAAACCACAACCAATAGGACCTTTAAAGCCAATCTGGTCAACTAACTGCTTTAAAGTCTCTGCAACAGCTTCAGGGGTTGCTGGCTGTGGGGTAGGAATTCTAATTCTTTCTGTTTTTAACTCACCGGTTTGAGTATCAACAACTGCTCCTTTAATACCACTACCGCCAATATCAACACCAAGGATGTCCATAGTAAACCACCTATTTTTAGTTTAATTTTTTATAAGTTTGATTGCTTATAAATGATTGTTTTGATTTTATAAATTTTATGTTTTGAGTATAGGCAAAAGTTTTAAGTCTTATCTACCTAATTTTTGTTAAATTTTGAAAAATATAGGTTATGGCACAAAATAAGCGCGAATTTTTACTTTTTGGACATACTTTTATTAAAGGTTAAATATACTGTTAACAATAATTAGACCAAGGTTCAATGTAGCAACTTCAAACTCTTATTTGTTCTGACCTATGTGGTTTTGAGTCTATATCCAATAAAGATAACTAAATCTTTGATAACAACATTACGGTATATTTATGAAAGAGATCGCTTTAAACTCACCTGAAATTGAATATTGTGGAAGAATAGATGACAGAGATCCTCTGCATCCACAATTTATCTTTCCTGCTACTTATCTAAAGTTTCGCTTTGTAGGCAGTTTTGCTTCTTTAAAGATTAAAAATCAGCATCTAGACTGGAACAATTGGCACAACTTTGTGGGTGCCAGAGTTGATGGTGTACAAAAGTGTTATCAGTTAAATGATGATGAAAATACTACTGTCATTACCTTGTTAGACAGTGAAGATACAGACAAAGAGCATGAGATTCTGTTCTTCAAGCGCATGGACTGTCATGAGATCACACTTGAAGAGTTAGTTCTCTCAGATAATGCCAAGCTCATTCCCTATGAGAAAAAGCCATGTCTTAAGATGGAAGTTTATGGTGACTCAGTATCAGCAGGAGAGGTCAGTGAAGCTGTAGATTATGTAGGTAAGGTTGACCCTGTACATGATGGCCATTTTTCAAACAGCTACTACTCATATTCATGGATGTGCGCAAGAAAGTTAGGCGCTAAACTTCATGATATTGCTCAAGGTGGTATTGCTCTTTTAGATAAAACTGGCTGGTTTCATCATCCAGATTACATCGGTATGGAATCTGTCTATGACAAAGTCCACTACAATCCTTATATCAATCCTGTAACTACCTGGGACTTTTCAAAGTTCCGCCCTCACGTAGTGGTAATTGCCATAGGTCAAAATGAGAGTCATCCAAAGGACTTTATAAAAGATGAGCCGAATGGCGAAAAAACTGTTCTTTGGAAGAATACTTATAAAAAGTTCTTGCGTCATTTAATGGAAATTTATCCAAAGACTCACTTTATTTTAACTACAACTATCTTAGAGCACGATATTAGTGTAGATAAAGCAATAGATGAGGTCGCATCTGACTTTAGTTCTCCATTAGTGCACCGTTTTTATTACAGTAAAAACGGCTGTGGCACCAAAGGACATGTAAGAATTTCTGAAGCTGATGCAATGAGTGATGAGTTAGCTTTCTTTATAAGTACTTTGCATATTGATGTAACCCAAGAAGTTTAATCAAAGATAACATTCATACAGCGTTATCTTTAAACTCATCATAAAGATCATCAAATTTGACTTTTTTGAGATAATTTTGATGATCTTTTATCTAACACCATTGTGAAAACTGTTTTTATATCAGCCTATTGTCTATAATTAACTCATCTATGAGACAACACTAAAAAGGAAAGAGCATGTCTGAAATTTACTGTATCAGTTATTCTGATTTTGGATATCTTCTTACAGAAAAAGACTGGTCAATTAAAATTCAAAAATTAAAAGACTATGACTTTGAAGTTTACGAGGATCTGTTAACTGCAGATGACATTACTCTCAAACGTCGCTTTTTAGGCAGTGTGCCTGACCTTTTTGAAAACAGTTCCGATTTTAAGTCTGAGCCTGAACTTCCATACGATGTTGAAAGATTTCTCATGACCTACCACGGGGTAGAGATTATGGTTCTAGGTTCTTATGACTTTGACAGATTGTTTAAAGATAAAGAAAAAGACAGTTTAGGCTTTGTTAAGGTAGACAAAGAGCTTGTTACCTGCAATCAATACTCATTAGAGGATCTAGCAGAGGATGTGGTTCTATTAGCCTCAAACGGTATGGATTTGAACAGTACAGAGCATCTTTCCAAATTTTAAAAGGTAGCTTAAAAGAGCACCCAAGAAGTAGATAACAGAGTTTATAAGCAGTTAAAAGCAGTCTTAACTAGACTGACTTTAGAACAGAATAAAATAGCAGTGATGGAGTATATATGGATCAGCTCCCATTAGAAGTTTATAGCAGTGATGAGGTTAAATTCATCGAAGCAGAGCATGCTAAAGAGCATAACGGCCACTGTTTTGACTTGATGCAGCAGGCAGGTAAAGCTGTTTTTGACTTTATTGTCAGAGAATGTGCTCAAGCTAAAGATGTGTGGATCTTTTGCGGTAAGGGCAATAATGGTGGCGATGGCTATATTGTTGCAAACTTGCTCTTAGAAAACTCCATTAATCATAGAGTCTTTGCAACTGGTGTTCCTCATGAGGGCACTGAGGCTAGCATTGCCTATGAGTACTATGTAAGACAGGGCGGTATTGTTGAATATGAACTGCCAAATCATGGGCAGCTTCCAGATGACGGTGTCATCGCTTACAGCGCACCTGATGTCATTGTCGATGCTCTTTTAGGTACTGGTACAAACTCTTCACCTAAAGGCGACATGGCAAAATGGATTGCCTATATCAATCAGTTAAATACATACGTAGTAAGTATTGATATTCCATCAGGTGTAATTGCAGATACTGGTAGTGTCCCTGGCATGTGCGTAAGTGCAGATGCTACTGTTTGTATGCTGGCTCTAAAGCCTGGCTTATTAACATCTGATGCTGTCGACTTTGTAGGAAAACTTGAATTTGCTCCATTAGGTGTTCAATCTTACTGTTATTATGATGTTTTTGATTATTCAAAGACTACCTATCCTGTACCAATCATGAGAATGTCTTATAAAGACATTAAGCCTCAACTGCCAGTGCGTTTACCATCATTTAATAAAGGCGATAATGGAAAAGTTTTAATTATCGCAGGTGCATCAGGGTTTGGAGGCGCTGCTATCTTGTGTGGTACCGGTGCCTTAAGATCAGGGGCAGGCTTAGTTAAAGTAGCACTTGAAAAGGATAACTATCAGGCTCTGTTAAGTGTAAGACCTGAACTGATGACTGTGGATTTAAATTCAGCTGAAGCTTTGCAAAAGGCAATCGATTGGGCTGATGTGATTGCAGTAGGTCCTGGTCTTGGAGTAAATGAGAGAACTCAAAGAATATTAGATACCCTAGATGATGTCATCGACAAATACGTAGTCTATGATGCTGATGCATTAAATGTCTTATCTAAATATGAGGATAAGTTCTATAACGAGAATCGTGTGATTACACCCCATCCTGGCGAGGCAGCTAGACTCTTAGGTTGCACAGTTGAAGCTATCAATGCCGATAGGTTAGGCAGTTGCTATAAACTCTGGCAAAAGTTCGGCGGTGTAGTGCTTTTAAAGGGGGCTGGTACTATTGTTTGTGATGGCAACAGACTGTCTATCATCAATGAAGGCTCACCAGCTCTTGCAACCGGAGGCTCTGGTGATCTTTTAACCGGCATCATAGCCTCTTTAATCGCTCAGGGCTTAGGTCTTGAGATGGGCGTGATAGTAGGCGCCTGTATCCATGCAAGAGCAGGTGCTATTTGCGGTCAAAAAGAAGGTGTAATTGGTACACTGCCACTTGATGTAAGCAAATATGTAAGAGAACTTGTAAATGGCAGAGACTAGATTTTTAAGTTTACAAACTCTAATCAAAAGTGCTAATCGGAAAAGCTAATAGAAAAGAATAAAAAATATGGCAGAAATTAAATTTAAGATAAATGGTGAACAGGAGACTGTAAAACTAGGTGCTCTGATGTCATCTGTTTGCATTCCTCTATGCAAAAAATTAAAAAAGAGTGTGCTTATAAATCTTGAAGGAGATTTAGGTGCAGGTAAAACCACTTTCTCACGTGGTTTTATTGAAGCTTGTGGTTATAAGGATATCGTCCGCTCTCCTACCTATACTCTAGTTGAGCCTTATGACTTTGATGACTTTAGTGTTTACCACTTTGATCTTTACAGACTTTTAGATCCTGAAGAACTTGAATATATGGGCATTCGTGACTATTTTGAGAAGACCTCAGTATGTCTTATTGAATGGCCTGATAAAGCACAGGGCGTTTTACCTGAAGCGGATATCACAATTGAGCTTAGTTATTCAGTTGATTCAAGGGATGTTGTGATAAAATCAGTTCTTATAGAACCAGAAGATCTTAATAAAATAAGCTCAAATTTCAGATAACGTGAAACACCTTTTGAATAACTTCTGTAAATTGATCCAGAGTAAATCAATTCAAAAAATCAGAACAATTTGCAGACAGTTCTTATTATTTTTTGCAGTAGCTCTAGTGGTATGTTGCACTTTTACCGAAGTGGCTTCGGCATCTGCTATTAAGTCCGTACGCTCATTTCATAATGCACAGAAAACCAGAGTAGTACTTGATCTTGATTCAAAACCTAATTATGCAACTTCATTAAGTCAAAACAGAGCTGTATTCTCGATTAGAGTTCGCAATTTATCAAAAGCAGCTCTTTCTCCTTCAAATGTACCACTGTCCTCTCAGAGCTGTGTGAGGGGCGTTCAAAGACGCATTGAGAAAAATGATGTCAGATATCTGTTCTCTTTAAATAGATGTGCTGTACCTAAGATTTTTGTCTTAGCTCCAAAAGGTGGTAACAATGACTATAGACTGGTCATTGATTTTGAAAATAGCTCAGAAGCTACTTTCTCTGCAAATGCAACTGTAAAAAATACTGTAACCAAGACTGCTTCAAATGGCACTGTAATTAAAGATACAGTCGTCTCAACAAGTAAAACCGTAAATGGCAAATTAGATACTACCGTTCCTCTGTCTACTTATGAAAGAGATCTCTTTATTAAGTATACAACAGTCTCAAAAGACGGTTTTCGCTCAATGTCTACTGCTAATGCTGCTAAATATCAGCAGGAGCTTGCTAAGTTAAGAAGTGACTACAAGAAAGCTCAAGCACAAAAGACATCTGAACAGGGGCGTGTAAAGACTACTATCACCAAAAATACCAAGACTAATACTAAAACAAAAATTCAATCTCATGATGTTGAGGAGTTAGTGTCTGACGCTTCAGCGCCTCCTGTACCAGTACAGGCAACACCAGTGTCTCGTCCATTCATTATCGCAATTGATGCAGGCCATGGCGGTAAAGATCCTGGTGCTATTGGTAAACGTGGTGTAAGAGAGAAGAATGTAACTTTAGCTATTTCAAAAGCACTTTATAGCTACATCAACTCTAATAAACAATTTAGAGGAACTCTTACAAGATCACGTGATGTTTTTGTTGATCTGGATAGGCGTTCTGAAATTGCAAGATTAAGAAAAGCTGATCTTTTAATCTCAATTCATGCTGATTCTGTAGCCTCTGGCAGTTCAACAGCTCGTGGCGCAAGTGTGCTCGTGTTATCAGAGAACAGAGCAGTACGTGAAAACGGTAAAATTCTGCGTAACAACAAGCAAAAGAAACTCATAGGTGGCGCAGGCGAGGTGATGGATCAGAGTGTTGGTAATCCATATTTGGCAACTGCAATCCTTGATATGTCATCTACAAACTCCCGCTCAGAGGGTAACCTTTTAGCTCAGGAAATCTTACATCAGTTGTCAGCCTTTACCCATGTAAGAAAAAGTCAGCCTATTAAGGCTTCTTTAGCCGTATTAAAAGCACCTGATATCCCATCTCTCTTAATTGAGACTGGCTACCTTTCAAACCGTTATGAAGAAATTCAGTTAAATCAGCCTAATTACCAAAAGCAAATCGCTTACAGAATTTATTTAGGTATTAAGTCATATTATGAGAAGTATCCTGCTCAGAAATTAAGATCACGCCAGGAGTCTTATGCAAGAACTAAGAATATGACTAAAAACGGTGGTACTGCCAAAAGTGTTACCGTTAAAAAAGGCGAGTCTTTAGGTCTTATTGCTAAACGATATGGCACAACTATAGCTCAATTAAAGAAATTAAATTCCTTAAAGAGCGATACTGTTCATGTAGGTCAGGTTCTATATCTGCCATAGGAAATATATGTCTACAATTCGACGTCTGTCAAAGCAACTAGCAAGTCAAATTGCAGCAGGTGAGGTTGTAGAAAGACCTGCATCTGTGGTCAAAGAGCTTTTAGAAAATGCTGTTGATGCTCATGGAACTCATATCCTCTGTGAGATTAAAGATGCAGGTAAGCTTTTAATCAGAGTAAGAGATAATGGTGCTGGTATTGTAAAAGACGAGTTGCCGTTAGCTCTAGCACCTCATGCTACTTCCAAAATCTATTCATCAGATGATTTAAATTCCATCACTACCTTAGGCTTTAGAGGAGAGGCTTTAGCATCTATTGCCTCTGTCTCAAAATTAACTTTAACCTCCAAAACTAAAGATGAGGATAATGCCTATTGTGTTAAAGTAGAAGGTCCTGAACAGGAACCTTTGATTGCGCCTGCTGCTCACCCAGATGGTACTACCGTTGATGTCTGTGAATTATTTTTTAATACTCCAGCACGTCGTCGCTTTTTAAAGTCAGATAGAACTGAATTTTTAAGAATTAAAGATACCTTTATAAGAATTGCACTTGCTCATCCTGATACTGGTTTTGAGTTAGTAAATGAAGGCAAGACTGTCTTTAAAGTTTCAAAGTCGTCCTTAAATGAAGGTATTGATTTAAAGAGAACAGCCATTCTTTTAGGCAGTGATTTCTCTCAAGAGGGGATTAAAGTCCTTTGTGAAGATCCAAATCTTAAGATGGAAGGAATGCTCTTACCACCACCTAGTGTAGAGCAGAGCGTTTCAGAACAGGTATATCTGTTTTTAAACGGCAGGCCTATTGCTGATAAAGTTGTAACTCATGCGCTAAAAGAAGCTTTTTTTGAAGTATTAGGCAGAACCCTGCCCATAAGATGTGTACTTTATCTTGAGGTAAAGCCTGATGAGGTTGATGTTAATGTGCATCCTCGTAAAGATGAAGTGCGTTTCCATGAACCTTCTTTAATCCATGATTTAATTACAGATGCTTTAGTTTTAGCCTTGAGAAAAGCTAATATTGGTCCACACAGTGTCGGTCAGTCTGAGCTTGATTTTGCTACTGACAAAGCTCCAATCGTAGGTTATGTTAATGCAAACAAAACAGAGTCTCCTCATGCAGCCTCTTTTGATATTAACAATGAAGCTCTGCCAGCATTCCCTACAGGTGTAAGCTCATTTTTCAATGGAGCATCTGTTAATACTCCTAAAGGCTCTGGCTCTATAAGTTCTTCATCAGGATCTTCAGGTGGATCTGTATCTTCAAATCGAGTAAGCTCTGGTAATTACCATTCAACCTTTTCAAATCAGGATACGCTACAGCGCAACATCAATGTTTATAAATCAGCAGTGAATGCTTCAAATGTTGGTGTCAATGCTAATGTAAATCTTAATGAGCCTGGAATTGAGCAAAGGGTGTATTCTAATCCTATAGGAAGTGCTGTAAGTGGAGTCGCACCTACCGCTTTTGTAAATGCTCCTAACTCTAATCTAGAAAATGGTTTTGTGCCAAATGGAAGCGAAAATACAGAAAACAATATTGCCTCAAATCTACTTCCTAATGGCATCCTGTTTTTAGATTTGACTGACAGAAATGTAGCTTTAATTAAACTTTCAAAGAAGTACTACTTAATCTCTTTGAAAAAGTTAAAGTCTATAAAAGTAGCTTTAGAGTATCAAAATTCGGTTAAGAATGCCTCAGTCTTGAAACAAAGACTCTTAATGCCATTTTCTTTTACTGTCGATCCATCTTTGGCAAAATCCTTAAAATACTGCACTATTGCTTTAGGCAGACTTGGTTTTGGAGTCAAAATCTTTAGAAACAGAATTGAATTAACGGAGATCCCTGCCTTATTAAAAGGCATTGATTTAGCAAGTGTAAGTAAAAAGATCTTTTTAATTGTCTGTGCTGAATTTAGAACCATTGAAGAAGGTAACTGCCCTCAAAAACTATCTTCAATTGTGGGATATGAAAGTCCTAAATCATCAGAGATTTTAGAGAATGAGGCTAAAGGATTACTTTCAATCTTAGATAAAGATAATCCTTTAAAAGATCTTGAAGGTTATTATTTAGAATTGAATTTAAAAAAATTAAGTGAAAAGCTCGGAGCTGAACTTGAAGAATAAAGCAGTTGTAATATTAGGTCCTACCGCCTCTGGTAAGAGTGCTCTATCTTTAAAAATTGCTAAAAAGGTCAAAGTTGAGATCATAAGTTTAGACTCAGCTTTAATCTACAAAGATATGGATATTGGAACTGCTAAACCAACAAGAGAAGAGTTAGCATCAGTGCCTCATCATTTAATTGATATTTGTGATCCTAAAGACAGCTACAGTGCTGCTTCCTTTAGAGAAGACTGTATAAGACTTGTAGATGAGATCACTAATCGAGGTGCTATTCCAGTAATTTGCGGTGGCACCATGATGTACTACAAAGCTTTAGTCGATGGTTTGTCTCCTCTTCCTGTAACCGAGCCTGAGATAAGAGAAAAGATAGCACTTGAGGCTTCAGAGCGTGGCTGGCCTGCCATGCACGAGAAATTAAAGAATGTGGATCCTGTCTCTTATCAAAAATTAAATCCAAACGATAAGCAGCGAGTTTCAAGAGCCTTAGAAGTTTATTACATGACAGGGCGTGCTATGAGCTCATTTTTTGTTGAACATCAGGACAAGTGTCCATTTGACAGATTAGAGTACATCCTTTTGCCCGAAACTGATGACAGAACTGAGTTACGAAAACTTATCAGAGCGCGCTTTTTAAAGATGGTCGATGATGGTCTTATTGATGAGGTTGCCTGTTTAAAGGAAAGAGGTGATCTTAACTTAAACATGCCATCCATGCGATGTGTAGGTTACAGACAGGTTTGGGAATATATTGATAAGGTATACGACTTTGATACCATGATTGAGAAGTGTGTAATCGCTACAGCACAGCTTGCCAAACATCAGATGACCTGGCTTCGAGGCTCATTATCAAAAGATGACAGCGCTTTAGTAAAGGAAAGGCTGCTTATTGGCGATAAGAATAATGAGAACATTGTTTTAGACGGCATTAAGAAATATTTTGAGACAAAATAATGAAAAGGCTATTTCACACTCTGTTTATAACCTTACTTTTCACCTTTGCAGTAAATTGCTCATATGCTAATTCAGAACCTTTAGTGATCACTGATATAGGTGCTATTGAAGGTGTCAGTGAACATGGAGTAGAGCACTTTTATGGTATTCCTTATGCTAAAGCTCCAGTGCATGACCTGCGTTTTGCGCCAACAGTTGCAGCTGATCCTTTTGCTGATACTTTCAAGGCTGATTCATTCTGCCCTGTAGTGCCTCAATCTAGCTTTATTGTTAAACTTAAAGGCTTTAGAACAGGTGATAACTCTTTATGTCTTAATATTTACCGCCCTAAAAATGCTAAAAAAGGCGATAAGTTACCGGTATTTGTGTGGATACACGGTGGCGCTTATATGATGGGGGCTTCAAATAATCCCTATTATGATGGTACTGCCTTTGCTAAGGATGGTGTGATCTTAGTAAGCATCAATTACAGATTACATGCTTTAGGCTTTTATTCTTCAAAATACACCTACAAAAAGTACGGTACCACAGGTAACTGGGGACACCTTGATATGATTGAAGCTTTAAAGTGGGTAAGAAATTATATTGAGTCTTTTGGAGGTGATCCTGACAAAGTCACTATAGGTGGTGAGTCAGCTGGCAGCATGGCAGTGTCATCTTTAGTTTTAAGTCCTTTAGCAAAAGGTCTGTTTAAAAGAGCTGTCTTAGAGAGTGGCACTATCTTAAGTTATCCTTTTGTAAGTTTATATAAAAGCGAGAACAGTAAGTCTGCTTTTACTAATAGTGCTGCTATTGCTACTTTATTCGGGGCAGATGATTCTGAGTCCGGACTTGAGGCACTAAGAACTATTGATCCTCTGCTCTTATCCTATAACTGCGGTTATGACTTTGATATGGTCAAAAACACTTTCTCTTTCTTTAAGCCTTACTTTGATGGCGTAGTTCTGCCTCAAAATCCTTATAAAGAACTGCAGCAGAAAAAGAAGGTAGATGGGGCTAATCCTAAAGATAACATAGAAATTTTAATTGGCTACAACACCGATGAAGGCTCACTTTTTACAGATAACCTAAATGTCTTAGAGTTAAAAACTGCCATAAAAAACACCTTTGGAGAGAGTAAAGTCCAGAGTATAGCTGCTTTATATCTAAAGGATAAAGAGCCTACAGATTCTGCTTTTAAAGAAGCAAGTAGCTATAACGCTGACATCATGTTCAATCTTGGTATGAAGATTTTTGCTGATGCTATGAGCAAAAATCATAAGGTTTATATGTATCACTTTGACTATGCTCCTTTTGAATATAAGAAGTCTCATAAAGGAGTTAGCCATTCAAGTGAGATTGCTTATGTCTTTTCAACCTTGCCAGAAGGTGCGCAAAAAGATATGAAAAAAGTAAGCGACAACATGCACCAAAGATTTGTTAACTTTATTAAGACAGGCGATCCTAATTTTAATGGTAAGTCCATGACTCCAATCAGATGGCCTTTATATAATGAAAGATCACCTAAGGTTTATAAGATAGATAAATTGCCTTATGTAGAGAACTTTAAGTTAAAGGACAGATTAGATAAGTTAGAAGAGCTTTTATATTCAGACTATGATAATGAATAGGGGATGATTTAGCTTTTAAGGATCTTGTCTTCAATTAAACTTTTCTTAAATGTTAGCAAGACTTTCCTTATTGGCAGTGAAACCTTTACAAGGCTGTATTACTTCAAGAGTTTTCTTACACCACCCTGACCATTTACTGCGTTCATCAGGTTTACTTTTTCACCCTGCTCACAACCGTCATTATAAGCATCAGCATGAATGCGACGAGTTCTAGTCCTATGAATTTTAAGATCCTGATGATTTCCTGACTTGAATTTCTCAATAGCTTCTTTGGTTTCATCGTCTTGAACAAATTCAGCTACTTTTCCATAAATGGCTTTGAAATAGCCAAACATGAAACTCTCAGGCAGTTCTCGTTTTAGTTTATTAAAAACGTAATTAAATTGAGGATCTAAAATACAGAGCGAATCAACAATTGCTTTAAACCCTTTAAATCCATAAGGATCGTTAAAACAAAAATCCTTACTCTTTTCAAAGTGATCAAAACTTTCTTTTGTTCGTTTGTTTTGACACAATCCTTCTCTAAGATTAGGAGATCCCAAGATATAGTCTACAATATGACAATAGATCTTCTCGCTATAGAGTTTTTTAGCTACCATCACTGAGCGCGTTAGGATCACAAAAATATATTCACAAGACTCTAGGCTGTCTTTAGGTCCAATCATATTAACTTTATTTACGGTACCGTACTGATTGGTATGGTAGATAAATTCAACACCTAAGACTTTTGTTAAAATATGGCCTATTTGTGAAATATGTTTGATGTTTTTCATGCCCCTTACAGTTTCAATCACACGTTCTGAAATAACTGAATCCTCAAGTTCACTCATTTCAATGTGGTACTGTTGCATGAGCTTTTGAGCTCTGGACAGGGCAATGGCAGCTTCATTAGGATTAGAACTATCTGATAGAGCTAAGAGTTTTTTAATCCTGGTAATTAGTTCTCCTTTTGTCATATTCTTATTTTTATCTTTTTTTACTTAATCTTTTTACAAGATATAAAACAGTTTTTACCAGAAAAAGCTATGCCCACGGCATTAACAGAAGTTATGTTCTCATCTTCAAAAATAGCATCTGCATAGTGCTTTTCAAGAATTTGTTCTATAGCTTCATTAGCTTTTTTAGCTCTGCTTTCTTTTTCTTTGCATACTTTAATTTCTATTACACAAGCTTTGGTGCCATCTAAATTATTAAAGGTAATATCGGCATAGCCATCACCTGACTCATAATTAGAGTGGTATTTCTCTAGATTATCTTTACAGTTAGTAAAGATACCGTTTAAGAAACCATGGTAGTAGTTCTCATGTGGAGCTTTGGTAACTGTATCTCTTACAGATACAAATGAACGTAATAGTGATCCTAACTTGTTCTGTACAAAATCAACATTACCTTCTAATAAAGCATTAGCTATGTTTAAAGCAAGGTTATCTCTCTTTACAACGTTTCCAAACCTTTCTTTAATATTGCTTTCAAAACACTCAAGTATCTCAAGATTAGGAATTCTTGCAAAGACCTCTTTATTGGTTTTACCGTCTTTAGATAACTCAGCCTCATCTGTCTTTTCCCAATCTAGTGTCAGATATCCTGTATGCAGGAGTAGTGACCAGAAATCATTTGAATTATGTTCTGATAAAGTATCATAGTTCATGGACTCGTTTAACTTAAAGCTAATTGACTTACCATCAACTAAGTCCTGCATCTTTTGGTTGTCAGTATCAGTCAGATAGCCTAAGTAATCATATAGAGATTTATCTGAGGTAGTCCCAACCCAATAGTTTTCAGCTTTAATTTGAGTTAACTTACCTTGTTGCTTTAACTCAAAGTTCTTTTTGATAAAGTTAACTACATCCCATGGACAGAACATCTCTTTGTCAAAGAACTTATAACCGTCATAATGCTCTTTTACTTTTTGAGCATAGCCTTCTAGTTCATAGTCTTTTAAAAACTTATAGGTTTCGTCTTTAGTAAAACCAATGATACCTGTGTATTTCTGTTCTCTATCTACTACAGAACAGACATTAAAGTTATTTACTCCAGTAAATAAGCTGTTCTTTGCCACCTTTAAACAACCTGTAATTACCGCTTTACTAATAGCACCTTCATCACCAGGAGTTGTTTTTAACAAGTCAAAAAAGCCTTTCATTAAGGCAACCATCTTTTCATGGCAGTCTGCCACAAAGTCAGGTCTGTTCTTATATAGAACTTTGTTTACTCTATCGCGATATGAAGCTGTGGCTAGTGGTACATCGTACTCATCAATTAAAAGAATGGCACGTCGTCCGTACTCTTTATATAAGAGTCTTGATAAGGTTCTTAAAGCATCTTTTACAGTTTGCTGATTTTCGATTTTAAGTAAGTAACTTTTTGTAGTTAAGTGTTCTAACTCTTCTTTATCGGATTTATCTAATTTATTACTATTCTTTAGATAGCTGTATCTTAAAGCAACATCATATACAGCTGAGGCAAAACTCTCATAAAACTCTTTAAAATTAGTTCCTTCTACTTTTTTTAAAGTAATAGTAATAACAGGACACTGTCCCATGAACTTATCACAGAATTCTTTGTCTTCTAAGATTTTGGTACCTTTAAAGAGCTCAAGTTGTTTTGATGTATCAAATGGCTTTTCAGGATTGATTTTCAAAAATGAGTCAAACATGCTTATGAGCAGAGTCTTACCAAAACGTCGTGGACGGGTAAACAACAATACATCTGAAGCATCAATACCAAATACTTGCTTTAGATAAGGAGTTTTATCTACAAAATAGCAATTCTGTTCTCTTAATTTTGTAAAATCATCTTTTCCGTAAGGTAATTCTAAGAATTGTTTGTCGCTCATTTATGAATGTATCCTGAATTGTTATTTACTTTTGATTATACCTTATTTAGATAAGGTAAATTCTTAATAAAGACACTTAAATGAGTAAAGAAATGCTAGATTTTAAACAAGGATTGAGTGTTTTCAAAATTGACTCTTTTATCCTAGGTTTGATAATTAAGAGTAACTCTATTTGTTACAAATTCATCTTTCAAAATAAAAAAAGCAGGATCTTAAGATCCTGCTAAATTTACAGAGATAACAACTTACTCTTTATGTCTATAAGCTTAAATCTATTATTTTGAAGATAGAGCCTTAGCAATTTCCTCTAAGCTTCTACCTTTAGTTTCAGGCATCATGCCTAAGCACCAGATTAACTGTAGGATCATCATGAAGCAGAAGAATCCAAACATGTAACCTGCATCAAAGTGTGCAATAGCAATTGGGAAAACTAAGGTTAAGCCTGCAGCAAAGATCCAGTGAGTAAAGCTACCTAAAGACTGACCTTTAGCACGCTGATCGTTAGGGAAGATTTCTGAGATGAATACCCAGATGATAGTGCCTGAACCAATAGCATGAGCTGCGATGAATACAACCATACAGATTAGAACGGTCATACTTACATTACCTAATGATCCTGAAGCTTCATGCTTTAGACCTAAAGCAATATCACGAACCTGTTGTACGCTCTCACCATCGAATACTACGTTAGTTCCAGAGTACTTTGAAGGTGCTGTAGCTTCTGTTAAAGCTTGTTTTGCTGCATCATAGGCTGCAACAGCTTTTCCATGATCTTCAGTTGTGAAGTAAACTTCACCATTATCCATTCTGATTAACTGTTCAGCACTTGATACAGTATCAACCGCTGATGAAACAACCTTTAACTCATCGTAGTGGAAGAAAGCATAGGTACATACTGAAAGACTTACGATATAGCCCACACAACCGATGATAAGTAAGGACTTTCTACCTAAGATATCGATAAGTCTGATACCGATAAAGGTTGCAATTAAGTTTGTAAAGCCTAAAGCAATAGATGCAGCTACAGGATCTTCCATACCAGCTAGACCTAACAGTCTTGGAGCAAAGTACAGAATGATGTTAATACCTGATAACTGGTTAAATGCTGCAATTAAGAAAGCAAATAAGATTGGATAGCGAAGACGCTTGGTAAAGAACTTAGTGGTGCTCTTCTTTGACTTATCCTCTGACGCTGCACTCTCTTTTACAGACTGAACAAGATCATCTAACTGAGCATCTGACATCTTTGGATTGATTAAAGAGAATACATGTCTGCCTTCATCGTCATCCTTGGCATTAACAATTAACCAGCGTGGTGACTCAGGCAGTGAGAAACACATTAAGGTGTAGATTAAAGCAGGTAATAACTGAATACCCAACATCCATCTCCATGCAGTCTCTTCTGGAGCTAAGTGCACAATGATGTAGTTAGAGAAGAATGCCATTAAAATACCGAAAACGATATTGAACTGGAATAAACCGGTTAACTTACCTCTGTCGCCAGCAGGTGAGATCTCAGAGATAAATAGAGGAGCTGCAATAGTAGAAATACCAATGCCGATACCTCCAATAAATCTGAAAATAAAGAATGAAGATACGTCCCAGGCAATAGCAGAACCTATAGCACCTACAACGAATAGCACTCCGTTTGCAACTAAGGTTTTCTTTCTGCCGTATTTAGCAGCAGGGATACTACCGATTAGAGAACCTAATACAGTACCCCAAAGAGCAGCTGAGATTGCAAGACCATGCATTGAGCCACTTAATGACCACAATTGCTGAATTTTGCTTTCAGCACCTGAAATAACTACGGTATCAAAACCGAAGAGAAATCCTGCTAGAGCTGAGGTGATAGCCCAGAGTAATAATTTCTTATTCATAACAATAATCCCTTAATACATTGTTCGATTTTCAGAAGATCTGAATTTATGTATAGAAAAACTTCGATAAGTAAATTCAGAAAAATCTGATTTTTGTCTGGCGCAAATAATGTCACAACGGCCCAAAATATAAAATGCAAGGATTTCACAAAATCTTATGCAAATTTTTGCATAAACTTAAACAAAAGGTCATTTTTATGCTTTTTGTATAAAATCAGAATGAAAATTATGCAAATTTTTGTAAATTTTGAATAGCAATTTGTTATGAATAATAGCTTATAAATCAAATAAATATTATGAAATTTTCCAATTTATTTTAAATGAAAACTCTAAATTTGAAAAATGAAAAAATTATAGGTTTCTTTAGAGTAGTGCAAAAATTTGCATTAAAAAATTTGAAAACAGCCAAAAAGCAAAAAATTTAATTCCACAACAAATTTTTTCATTTGTATAATTCGCCAAAGTTAAGTTCATGAAAAATTCAAATGAAGTACTTGTAAAGAAATTTGAGTGAAAGTTTTTAAAGAGTAATTGTGAATTTTGTTATTACTATTTTTGAATGTGATGTGTATTTATTGTTATGGCTAATATTACTGATATTGCAAAAGAGCTTGGTATTGCTCCATCAACTGTATCTCGAGCTTTAAAGAAACCTGATTTAGTTTCATTAGATACTCGACATAAAGTTTTGCAAATGGCAGAAAAACTAGGCTATCTACAAAAATTAAGAGACGATGCAACTGCTGCTACTGCGACCAATCTTATTGGTGTTATCGTAGCTGATCTTACAAATTCGTTTTCAAATCAGATTGTAAAAGCAGTTCATGACTCATTAGAGAACAGTGGCTACTCAGCAATTGTCGGCTGTAATTATGAGCAGAGCAGTATTGAGAACCGCCTTTTAAAGCAGTGGGCATCTTTGAATTTAAAAGGTCTCATTATCATGCCAACAGCTAAGTTCTCAAAAACGATTAACTCTGTTGATGCTAACTACCCTATTGTCTTAGTAGACAGAAACAGTGAAGATCTTTCATTTGACAGTGTCATTGAAGATAACCGCTATGGCGCAAGTCAGGCTATTGAGCATTTATGTGAATTAGGTCATGAAAGAATTGTCTTTATCACTGGTGCAAGACGTGTTTATACCTTTAATGAGCGTTGTTTAGGAGTTGAGAGTACCAACTCAAAAATCACAGCCAATGTGCAAATTGAAGAAGTCGATGCCGAGTCTTATGACGAGTTGTTTATAGGTGCCTTTGAAAAGACAAACATCCTTATGATGAAGAATAAAGCCTTAAGTCCTACAGCGATTGTAGGCGCTAACAACGCTATCACTGCAGGTATCTTGTATGCCTTAAATTTGAAGGATTTTAAGATACCTAATGATGTGTCTGTAGTGTCTTATGGAGACAGTGACTGGTGTAGATTCTATCCAACACCAATTACATCAATGTGTCAGCCTGTAGATGAGATGGGGCGAGAGGCAGCTTCCATCTTGCTAGAAAGAATTAAAGGTAAAAAAGGAGATCCTGAAAAGATCTGCCTTAAATCTATGTTGTTAAGAAGAGCATCTAGCTCAGAACTTCAGATGTAAACATTCAGTCAATTCAAACTTTGTGAGAGTTATCATGTTAGATTTTTCAAAATACCAGGGAAAGAGAATTAAGTGCGCCGGTTTAGGCGAGGTTTTATTTGATGTCTTACCTACAGGCGCAAAAATTGGTGGTGCTCCTGCTAACTTTGCATTCCACTGTAAACAGCAAGGCCTAGAAGCTATGGCTATCAGTTCTGTAGGCAAAGATGCTTTAGGTTTTAAGGCTCGCGATTTGTTAGCTTGTAAATTCTTACCTGCATTGCTTTTAGAAAATGATAAGCAAACAGGTGCTGTAAATGTTGATTTAAGTGCTGACGGTGTTCCTACCTATACTTTCTTAGAAGATACAGCCTATGACAACATTCCTTTAACTCCAATGCTTTTAGAAACTGCAAAAAGTTTAGATATGGTGTGCTTTGGTTCATTAGCTCAGAGAAATAGGTCTTCTCATGGTACTATCATGGCATTTTTAGATGTGATGAAAGAAGATGCCTTAAAGGTATTTGACGTAAATTTACGTCGTGAGTACTACTCTAAAGAAGTAATTGAAGATTCTTTAAAGCGTTCTGATGTCTTTAAATGCAATGAAGATGAGTTACCAATTTTAAGCGAGATTGCTGGCTTAAAAGATAGCAATGCAGACCGATTCTTTGAGTACTTGCAAAACAGAGGTATTGACTGCTTTATCTTTACTGAAGGCGCTAAAGAAAGCACAGTTTATCTAAATGATGAAAAGTCATTGTTGCCTACTCCAAAAGTTGAGAATGTAGTAGATACAGTAGGTGCAGGAGACTCATTTACCGCTACTATCATCAGCTCTCTGATGAAAGGAGATCCTCTTGTTAAGGCTCATGAAAAGGCAGTAAATATTGCAGCTTATGTGTGTACACAAAAAGGAGCGATGCCAGAGATCCCTTATAACTTTATACAGTAAGTTATAAGTTCATTACTTTGTAATCTTAAATTTACTTTACAAACTAATCTAACAACAAACATTTCCTCATTTTCTTAGTGTTTCCATCTTTTGCTTCAGTCAAAGGTGGATTTTTTTTGATCTCTTGGGCATTTTTATCACTTTCATTATAAATCCTGCAAATTTATCGTAAAATCAAAGATAAATATGGGATTGAGTGGTTATAACAGCCATTAATAAATAATTACAAAAATAATAAGAAGACGAAAAAAACAGCTCTTCCTAATAAAACGGAGTTCAAAATGTCGCTTAAGACAAGACTTGCAGTTGTGTTTACTGTGATGTGCTGTTCTGTAAACTCTGCTAATGCTCTAGAGCTTACAGTATGGGAAGACTACACTAAAGGCGTAGGTTTAGCTCAGGCTATTAGTGCCTTTACTAATGAGACCGGTATCGATGTAAAAGTTGAAGAAAATAATTACATTTATGCTCTGCAAAAGATGAGGTTAGATGGACCAGTAGGAAGAGGGCCAGATTTAATCTTGTTGCCAAACGATCAATTAGGCATGGCAGCAAAAGAAGGCATGATCGATCCTGTATATCTTTCAGATGAGGAAAAGTCAAAGTATCCTGATAACGTTATTAACGCGGTATCTATCGATCAGAGCCAATATGCAATACCAAAGAGTATTGAAACCCTTGCTATTTTTTATAACAAAAAATACCTTTCAAAACCATTTGACTCTATTGATTCTTACATAAAATTCTCTAAATTAGAAAAAGAAAACGGCAGAAACGGCTTTGTAGCAAAGTTTGACGACTTATTTTATTTAATGCCAATATTATCATCCTATGGTACTTATGTCTTTGGTAGGAATAAAGTAGGTGCTGTAAACGTCAATGATGTAGGCCTTGATGGAGCAGAAGCAGTCAAAGCGATTACCAAAATAAAGGAATACTATGACGCAAAACTGGTACCACCTGTTATCGACGGTTTGAATGGTGGTACTAATCTTGTTGAAATGTTCTGTCAGGGTAGAGCTGCAGCTACTATCCTAGGGTCATGGGATGTAGGTACTGCTAAAAAGTGCAGTATCGATTTTGCTACAGCTCCACTTCCTGTAAACAGTGAAGGTAAACAGATGGCAGGCTTTTTAGGTGTAAGAGGCTTTGCAATTTCTCACTGGGCAAAAGACTACGATGCAGCTGTAAAGTTAGCTAAGTTTTTAACTCAAGATAAATACTCAAAATCAAGGTTTAAGCTAACAGGTGAAATTCCTGCTTCATTAAAACTCTTAGACGATCCAGATATTTTTAATGATGAATATGCCAATGCATTTATTCAACAGGCTAAGTTAGCAGAGGCAATGCCTTCTGTTAGTGAAATGCATGAATTCTGGTTACCTTTTTCAAATCAGTTACAGCGTATCTTTAAAGGCAAGATCCCTGTAGCAGAAGGTTTGCAAGAGGTCGTTTATGATGTTAAGAGTAGTTATCAAAAATAAGCTAAACACTCTCATTTTGAGATCAAACGCTCTTTTTTGATGCTTGAATGAAAAAAATAGATTTTTTTCATTCATTTATGGTAAAAATGACAGTGAAAGTTTTCCTTTTACTGTTAAACTACCAATGTTTCAGTTTTATGGAAACATATTTTTTAAGATCGATTTTTTTTAAGCTATGACGATAGCAAAACAAACAGCTAAGAGAGCTCGTTAGAAGTATCAGCTGTTGTAGTTAGCTTCCCGTTCAGAATAACGATAATTAAGGGACATAATAATATGGCTAAAGTACAGTCACTTCAGGATCCATTCTTAAATGCATTACGTAAGGATCGCATTGCTGTTTCAATTTATCTTGTAAATGGCATCAAATTACAGGGACAGGTTGAGTCTTTCGATCAGTTCGTTATCCTGTTAAAGAATCAAGTAAGCCAGATGGTATACAAGCATGCAATTTCTACAATTGTTCCTGCTCGTGCAGTAACCATCAGCCCAGCTGAAGACAAGGAAGAAGAAGCTCCTGTAGCTGAAGAATAATTTAAAGTTTGAGATAATATTCTAATGCCTCAATCAGAGTTTGAGTCTTTAGGCTCAACACTACTTGTGCATGTCGAGTTACCTCAGGCCCAATCACAAGAAGATTTAAAAGAACTACAACTCCTAGCTGAGTCTGGCGGAGGAGATGTAGTTTTTTGCGTTTCTTGTAAGCGCGAAGCGCCTGATCCAAGTACTTTTATCGGTTCAGGTAAAGTGGTCGAAGTATCCGATGCAGTCAAAGCTTATGAAGTTCAGACTGTAATCTTTAATAACAAACTTACTCCTGCCCAAGAAAGAAATTTAGAGAAAGCTTTTGGTGTAAGAGTTATGGATAGAGTTGCTCTCATCCTGACTATCTTTGCGCAAAGAGCTAGAACCTATGAAGGTAAATTGCAAGTTGAGTTAGCTCAGTTGCAGTATGAACAGGCTAGACTTGTAAGAGGCTGGACTCACCTTGAAAGACAGAAAGGTGGTTTCGGTTTAAGAGGCGGTCCTGGTGAAACTCAGATCGAGTTAGACAGACGTGCATTAAGAGAAAGAATTGCTGCCATTAAAAAAGATCTTGATGTGGTAGCTTTAAGACGTGAACAGAACAGAAGTCTTAGAAAAAAGAATGCTGTTCCTGTAGTGTCTTTTGTAGGTTATACCAATGCAGGTAAATCAACACTGTTTAATAGACTTACAAATTCAGATGTCTATGCTGCTAATCAGTTGTTTGCAACATTAGATCCTACATTGAGAACTGTAGAATTACCTGTAATTGGTAAAGCTGTATTTGCTGATACTGTAGGTTTTATTCGTCATTTACCTCATGATTTAGTTGCAGCTTTTAGAGGTACTCTAGAAGAGACTGCTCAGGCTGATTTACTGTTACATGTTGTGGATGCCTCAGATGAGCACAAAGAATCTAATATCGAAGCTGTAAATGCTGTTTTAAAACAAGTAGGAGCAGAGGATATTAAAACTTTGGTTGTCTACAATAAGGCCGATCTTATTGAAGACAGTGCCGATGAGATTATCCGAGATGATAATGGCGCTCCTCACCGTGTATATGTGAGTGCTCTTACAGGTTTTGGTATTGATAAATTATTATCAGCCGTAAGTGAGCTTTTATCTGATAATTTGTGCGAATTTACTGTTAAGATAGACGGGCGTCACGGCAAATTAAGAAGCTTACTGTATGCATCAAATGCTGTTGATTCAGAACAATATGATGAAAATGGTAACTGTCTTTTGGACGTAAAAATTACAGCAGTAGATGCTGCAATTATCGACAGTAAAACCAATGGTGCCTTATCTGATACCTGTATGCAAGAGAAAAAGCCTTGGATACAGAGCAATGAATTTGATTTTGACTCAGTGAATTAGAAATATGGAAAATAATAAAGATCTTATGGGCTGGAATGCTCCTGGCTCAAATAATTCTTCAGATGAAGAAAAGAAGAGAGAACAATCTTCTCAAGATCCTTGGGGTCGTGAGAGTAGACGTTCCTCTGCAGACGATTTACTGTCAGGTCTTTTAAAATCTTTAAAAGATCTTTTAGGTTTAAATGGAAAACGTTCTTCTTCAAGAAGCGGTAAAGCTCCAGCTTCTGGATTAAACGTCTTTACACTAGTTGCTGTAATTGCGCTAGGCTTCTATATCTTTACAGGTTTTTATACTGTAAAGGAAGCTGAAAAGGGCGTAGTTTTAAGATTCGGTAAAATCTACGATGTTGTAGATTCAGGTCTGCGCTGGAAATTCTCAGGCATTGATACTGTAAATGTAGTAGATATTGAGCAGGTTCGCTCAATTCAGTCATCAGGTACCATGCTTACAGAAGATGAAAACGTAGTTATCGTAGAGATGGATGTTCAGTACAGAATTTCTGATCCTGTTAAATATCTATACTCTGTAGTAAATCCTGATAACACCTTATTAGAAGCAACAGACAGCGCTTTGCGTTATGTGGTAGGTCATACCTTAATGGATGATATTCTAACCTCAGGTCGTGAGATGGTGCGTCAGAACACTAGAGAACTTCTAACCTCTATTATTCAACCTTATAACACAGGTCTTACCATTGTTGATGTTAACTTCTTACCAGCAAGAGCTCCAGATCAGGTAAAAGAAGCTTTCGATGATGCTATTGCAGCTCAGGAAGATGAGCAGCGTTACAAGAGAGAAGCTGAAGCTTATGCTAATGAGGTCTTACCAAAAGCAGAAGGTCAGGTTCAGAGAATTAAACAAGAATCTGAAGCTTACCGCTCTCAGGTAGTGCTAAAGGCAGAAGGTGAGGTTGCTCGCTTTGAAAAGGTATTACCTGAGTACAATGCAGCTCCTGATATTACCAAGACTAGAATTTATCTTGAGACCATGCAGGAAGTTCTAGGCAAGAGCCAGAAGATCTTCTTAGATGTACCTAAAGGTTCATCACCAGTTTTATATCTGCCAATGCCTCAGTCAAATGCAAACACTGAGAGTGTAAAAACTGAGAATACACAAAGCCAAAGCTCTACACCTGCAAGTACTTCACAGAGTTCAAATACACAGCAGGTACCACTAAGAACAGAGGATCAGTATCCACCTCTGTCAGAGAGCACTCAAAATAGCTACGGTACTTCAAGCAGGAGGGTAAGATAATGAATAAGGGATTGCTTAATCTGCTGCTGATTGTAGTAGTGGTTTTAGGTTTTATTGGCTTTAACAGTCTTTATGTAGTAAACGAAGGCTCAAAGGGCATCGTTACAAGATTCGGTAAAGTTTTAAGAAATTCAGATGGTAAGCTTAATATCGTCGATCCTGGTCTGCATATTAAAGCTCCATTTATTGATCATGTAAAAGATCTTGATGTACGTATTCAGACTATCAGCTCATCAGCTGACAGATTCGTAACCTCAGAGAAAAAAGATGTGATTATTGACTCTTATGTTAAGTGGCAGATTTTAGATGCTGCAACTTATTACTTAACCACCGCAGGTGGTAACAAGTTACAGGCAGAAGAGTTATTACGCAGACGCATTAACAACTCTTTAAGAAGTCAGATTGGTCGTTTGACTATTCATGAGATCGTGTCAGGTCAGAACAATGGTCAGGATGCAGCTCTAGAAGAGAGTGATTTTGATACAGTTGTTGATAATGCTCAAAATGAGACTACAACCGACAACACTACAGATACTGCTGCTAATAGCCAGGAGACAACTCCTGAGGCTACAGTAAGTCAGTCAAAGCGTGATGAAGTGATGCAGAATGCTCTAAAAGACATTGGAACATCTGCTAAAGCTTTAGGTATCAAGATTGTTGATGTGCGTATCAAACAGATTAACTTACCTCCAGAGGTTTCAAATTCTATTTATCAGCGTATGAGAGCTGAGCGTGATGCTGTAGCTAAATTGCACAGATCACAGGGTCGCAAAGAAGCTGAGGCAATTAAGGCTCATGCTGATAGAGAAGTTGTAGTGAAGATTGCAGAAGCTGAAAGACAGGCCCGCTCACTACGCGGTGAAGGTGATGCTGAAGCTACCAGAATTTATGCTGAAGCATACAAACAGAATCCAAAACTCTTTGAGTTCTTACGTTCTATGGACGCTTATAAGAATTCAATGAAGGGTAAAGATACACTTGTATTACAGCCAGATAGTGAATTTTTCAAATTCTTTAATGATGCAAATGGTACAAGTAAACCATAATTATGTATAATCTTAAGTTCGGTGAATTTTTTTTACAACTAGGGTTCTTCAACGAGGAATAAATAATGCCTAACAATGTGATTGTGCTTGGTACACAATGGGGCGACGAAGGTAAAGGTAAAGTCGCTGATTTATTAACTTCAAAGGCTAACATAGTAGTTCGCAGCCAGGGTGGCAACAATGCAGGTCACACCTTAGTTGTAGGCAATAAGAAGGTAGTGGTTCGTTTAGTTCCATCAGGAATTTTACACAAATCATGCTTATGCCTTATCGGATCGGGTGTCGTAGTGAACCCTGGTGCTCTTTTCGAAGAAATCGAGGAGTTAAATAAGGCTGGCGTTGAAGATGTAGAAAAGAGAATTAAGGTATCAGGCGCTAGTGCTTTATTGTTACCAATTCATCCTGCTATCGATAAAGGTGCTGAGAAACTACGTGGTAAGAATGCTATCGGTACTACAGGTCGTGGTATCGGTCCATGCTATGAGGATAAGGTTGCTCGTAGAGGCGTTCGCGTAGGTGATCTTTATGATATGGAGAACTTTAAGTCTCGCCTAAAGAGCTTATTAGATTACAGAAACTTCATGTTAAAGAATTACTACAATGAGCCTGAGGTTTCATATGAGTCTGTTTTAGCTTATGTAGAAGGTATCCGTGATCGTTTATTAGCGATGGTAGCTGATGTTTCAGAGATCTTAGCTGAAGGTCGTAAGGCAAATAAGAAGATCTTATTTGAGGGCGCTCAGGGTACATTCTTAGATATCGATTATGGTACCTACCCATTTGTTACCTCATCAAATACTGTAGCTGGTGGCTGTGTTACCGGTTCTGGTGCAGGTCCTTTAGATATTGATTATGTTTTAGGTATCGCTAAAGTTTACACCACTCGTGTAGGTGGCGGTCCATACCCTACAGAGTTAAATGACGAAGTAGGTGAAGGTATCCGTAAGCGCGGTGCTGAGTTCGGTGCGGTAACTGGTCGTCCACGTCGTACTGGCTGGTATGATGCTGTTGCAATGCGTCGTGCTGTAACCATCAATTCATTAACAGGTTTAGCTTTAATGAAGATGGACGTATTAGACGGTATGGATGAAGTTAAGATCTGTACTGCTTACAAGATGAAGGATGGTTCAATTCGTCAGTTACCTCCTTTATCTGCTCACGAGTATGAAGGTATAACTCCTGTATATGAGTCAATGCCTGGTTGGAAAGAGTCAACCTTTGGTGTAACCAAGTGGGAAGACTTACCTGTAAATGCTCAGAAGTACATCAAACGTCTAGAAGAGTTATCAGGTGCTAAGGTTGCAATTTTATCAACCGGTCCTGAAAGAGATCAGACCATTTACTTAGATGATCCATTTGCTGATTAATCTTTAGTAAACAAATTAAAGCTAAAAGGCCTTCTCAGTGATGACTAGGCCTTTTTTGCAAGTAAAAAACTAAAACCGTAAAGAATTTAAAGCGCAAAACATGATTAGAGATATTGTCAAAGACGAAGAGTTTTTAAAGATCCCAAGTGTTAACGCTACCATTAAAGACAAACAGGTAGCTGTAGATTTATTAGATACTCTAGAGCATAACAGTGAAAACTGTGTAGGACTTGCTGCTAACATGATTGGTCATTCACTCAATATCATTGCAGTTAACATTCATCAGACTTTGGTGATTATGTACAATCCTGTGATTGTAGAAAAACATGATCCTTATGAAACTGAAGAAGGTTGTTTATCTTTAGAAGGGGTAAGAAAGACTACTCGTTACAAGAGCATCGTAGTTGAGTATGAAGATCATAAGTTCAAAAAGAAGTCTAAGAAGTTATCAGGCTTTTCTGCACAAATCGTACAGCACGAAGTTGACCATCTGCAAGGCATTATTATTTAGTTCTAAGGTGTAGGTTAGAATTCGCTGAGTTAATACCAGATAAGAAAATAAAAAACACAGCGGTGGCTTTAAAAGAATAACTAGAGCACAGCCTCTAGTTATTTTGATCTGTTAGCCGCTTTTTTAGCAAGTTCAACTAACATCTCTTTATAAGGTGAATCCTCTAAAACCTCTAAAGCTTTTTTAGCTTTTTCGACAGCTCCAAAAGCAAAATCACGACATTTAGATAATGAGTCAGACTCTTTGATAAAGGTTAATACCTTTTCTAAATCACAATCTTTAATGGCTTTTTCAAGAGCCCTTTTATCAGAGGTGTTCTTTAAAGCTAAAATTAAAGGTAAGGTAATTCTGCCATCTTCAAGATCTTCACCTATAGACTTGCCTAAAGTTTGAGTACTAGAAGAATAATCTAGCATGTCATCTGCTACCTGAAAAGCAATACCCAACTGCTTGCCATACTCTTTTAAAGCATTAACAATGTTCTCAGGAGCTTTTTCTAAAACTGCAATACCTGAGGTGGTAAGTTCAAAGAGAGCACCTGTTTTGCAATAGATAGTCTGTTCATAATCTTGAATTGAGATATTTAAATCTCCTTGATTATGAAGCTGATTGATTTCACCCATTACTAAGGCAGCTAGAGTCTCATTAACAAGAGAGAAGAGCTTTGGCTCTTGAACATCATGCAAGCAGAAGAAACAACGGGTAAATAAGTAGTCACCTGCTAATACAGCAGCATGATTGCCCTCTGTATCATTTAAAGTGCTTACACCACGTCTTATAGTTGCTTTATCGATGACATCATCATGAACTAGCGTTGCTGTATGAAGAAGCTCGGTTGCAGAGGCAAACTTAAGCATTCTTTCATAGTTTTGAGAATTATTCTGTGAGTTTAAGGCACGCCAGGATAAGATTGATAATCTAGGTCTGATTCTTTTGCCTCCAGCTTTTACTACATGCTGGCACATTGCATTTACATTTGCTTCATAGGCAGAACCTGACAGGAGTGTAGATAGGTTTTCTTCGACTTTATCTAAGTCGTTTTTTATTTCATTATCAACTGTATACATGCTATAACTCTCATAAGATAGTGTAATTGTAACATCGAATAATGAGTGATTAGTGCATGAATTAATAAAAATCTTGAAATTGCACTGAATAAGCTATAAAATTCATACCGCTTTTTGTAGGTCGATTAATGCATTAAACTACATGTATTAATGAAAAAGCGTAATCCAGAGATAATTAATAAGTGCAAGTCTTGTCAGAAGACTTGCAATTTACTTATTTTGTCTGTAAAATAATGACCCATTATCGCCCCAAGTGGGCACAGTTTTAATTGATTGCGGGAGCAGAACTCCTGCATTTACCCGGAGTTTGAGCATGTACGCAGTTATTTTTTGCGGCGGCAAGCAGCACAAGGTTTCCGAGGGCGACGTGCTAAGCGTTGAGCTACTCGATGCCCAGGCTGGCAGCGATATCGAACTAGATAAAGTTCTATTAGTATCAGATGGCACCAATATCAAAGTTGGCGCTCCATACTTAGATGGTGCAAAGGTTACCGCTAAGGTTTTAGGCGCACACGGTGGCGAGAAAGTTAAGATTGTTAAGTTCCGTCGTCGTAAGCACCACCAGAAGGTTACTGGCCATCGTCAGTGGTTTACCGATTTACAGATTACTGGTATTCAGCAGTAATTTAGTTAGGAGAAAGGAATAAATGGCACACAAGAAAGCTGGTGGTTCCGTTCGTAACGGCCGCGATTCCAATGCTCAGCGTTTAGGCGTTAAAGCTTACGCTGGTGAGACTGTATCAGCTGGTAGCATCATCGTTCGTCAGCGCGGTACACACTTCCACGCAGGTGCAAACGTTGGTTTAGCAAAGGATGATTCATTATTTGCTAAGGCAAACGGTAAAGTTACCTTCGTAACTCGTGGCGCTAAGGGCCGCAAGTTCGTTGAGATCGTTGAGACTCAGCAGTAATACCGAATTTGGTTTACAATAAAAGGGCTCGCAGATGCGGGCCTTTTTAGTCTGTATTGATTTTTTATCAGTATCAAATAAGTAAAGTGGCGCATACCTGCTGCCATCTTGTAATCTGGAGGATCATAAGGTGAAATTCGTTGATGAAGCCATAATCCGCGTAGAAGCTGGTGATGGTGGTAACGGTATTGTTAGCTTTAGACGTGAAAAGTACGTGCCTCGTGGTGGCCCTAATGGCGGTGACGGTGGTGACGGTGGCGACGTTTACATGAAAGCTGACGTAAATCTCAATACTTTAGTTGATTATAGATTTACTAAATTTTATCAGGCAGGTCGTGGTGAAAACGGCGGTACTGCTGATTGTACTGGTGCTCGCGGTGAGGACAAGATCCTTTTAGTTCCTGTAGGAACTCGTGTAACCGACGTTTCAACCGGTGAGGTTATTGGTGATCTTAGAAAAGAAGGCGATGTATTATGCGTAGCTCGTGGCGGTCGTCATGGTTTTGGTAATACTCACTTCAAGTCAGCTACTAATCAGGCTCCAAGACAGAAGACTAACGGTACTCCTGGTGAGCGTCGTCAGTTAAAGCTTGAGATGCTGTTAGTATCAGACGTAGGTTTAGTAGGTCTGCCTAATGCCGGTAAATCTACCTTTGTAAGAGCAGTATCAGCAGCAAAACCAAAGGTTGCTGATTATCCATTTACTACCTTAGTCCCATCTTTAGGTGTAGTTAAAACTTCACAGGGACGTTCTTTTGTAATTGAGGATATTCCTGGCCTAATTGAAGGCGCATCAGAAGGCGCAGGCCTTGGTCACCGCTTCTTAAAGCACCTGGAGCGTTGCCGTGTTTTAGTTCACTTAGTTGATATTCATCCTATTGATGGTTCTGATCCTGTAGAAAATGCTAATATCATCGAAAATGAGATTAAGCAGTACGCTCATGAGCTTTACAACAAGCCTCGCTGGTTAGTTGCCAATAAGGTTGATTTAGGTACTGAAGAAGAAGCACAGGAAATTTTAGAGAAGATCGCATCATCTGTTGAAGTAAAGCCTGAGAGAACCTTTATCATTTCAGGCCTAGCTAAGACCGGTGTAAATGATCTTATCTATGCACTACAAGATCTTGTGGATGAGGTTAAGCAAAAAGAGCTTGAAGAGCCTGAGAAGCCAAAAGCTGAAGAATTCATCTGGACTGAGCCTGAAGTTCGTGAAAATAATCGCGATGATGACGATTTTGACGATGATGAAGGTCCAGAGTTTATCTATAGGAACTAATCATGGCCGATATTCAAATTATTGTAGCGATTGCAAAGAACTTTGTTATTGGCAATGAAGGTCAGATCCCTTGGCATTTGTCCGAAGATCTTAAGCACTTTAAAGAAATAACTACAGGGCACCCTGTAGTTATGGGCAGAAGAACCTTTGAGTCTATTGGTCGTGTTCTTCCAAACAGAATGAACATCATGGTAAGTTCAACCTTCACAAAAGAGGTTGAAGGTCTTACTGTAGTAAAGTCACTAGCCGAGGCAATAGATCTTGTAGGAGATAAGACTCTGATGGTAATAGGTGGTGCTCGTATGTATGCTGAGGCTTTACCATTAGCATCAACTCTGCATCTGACTACTATCGACAAGGAATTTGCAGGCGACACTAAATTCCCTGATTTTACTAAATATCCATTTAAACTACATGATGATGTAGCTTTCCATTCAGACAAGTGTGGATTTGACTACCACTTCCAAACCTGGATTAAATAAAAAAATAGGGAGCGTTGAAGCTCCCTAAAAACTGCCTAACTTATAAGCTTTTATTCTTTTTCTACCTGTTCTACTTTTAGATCTTGAGCATCATGATGCTTTGCATTGTGGATCTGACTGTTACCAATACTCTGTGAATATGAAACAGGTTCTGGCATCTGATCTGGTGGATTGCCCTTCATAGGATCCCATCCTAAAACTAGAAGGTAAACACCAAAGCCTACCATGAAGGCAAATGGTATATGCCAGCCATAACGTAACCAGTTAACGAAGCTGCGAGCTTTGTGGAACATATCGCAGACTGCAACACCTGCTGATGAGCCAAACCAGATCATAGAGCCACCAAAGCCTACAGCATAGGAAATAAGTGCCCAGTCATAACCACCCTTGATTAGGCACAGCTGCGTTAATGGGATGTTGTTAAATACAGCTGAAACATAACCTATAGCCATGGTAGATAGAATGGAAGCATCAGGAACTGATTCAATAGGCACTAATTCTGCACAGAATACTAAAGCAACCAGGAAGACAGTACTCTCGTAGGATGACTTTACAACTCTAAGATCAACTCTTGTAATGATCTCTCCTAAGATAATTGCAATCCAGATACCTAAAGCCGGGAACTCAAAGAAATAATTAAAGCTGATAGCACCAATTAAGATTAAGCCTACAACCGAGAGTTTCTTTTTATCGACAGTGATGTTGCTCTCTATTTCTGTAGTAATAGGATGGTATTTTTCCTGCTGTTTTGAAGCAAAGTAAGCTACTACTAGTATAGCTACAGTTGCAGGTAAGAAAGCATGTGCTAAAACCAAAGGATCTTTACCAAAGATCCAGATTAAAGTAGTTGTGGTATCTCCTACGACGGAGCCTGCACCACCTGCGTTTGAGGCTGCACAAATTGCAGCGACAAAACCGATATGTACTTTGCCTTTAAATACGATCATGGCAATTGAACCACCAATCATAGCTGCTGCAATGTTATCTAAGAAGGTACTTAGTACAAAGATACACAGTAAGAGTGCAAAGCCACCCCAGTGACCTTTAGGCAAGAAACGGGGAATTATTGAAGGCAACTTTGAGTCTTCGAATACTTTTGCTAATACTGAGAATCCAGGTAGCATTAAAGCCAGGTTTAGATAAGTATTCCAAGATCCACTTACAAATTGACCATCAGTATTTACATAGCCAATTAGTTTTTTAATTACAGAAAAGCCGTCAGTAAATTCGTATTTATAAAAGCACAATGAGAGCAGACCGATGATAGCTACCTTCATGGTCTTGGTGTAAAAGACTGCAACACCTACTAACATTAGCGCAAAGATAATCATCTCATAGCGAATGCCATAGAAAGTGTATCTTGTAAATAAAGGTTCGTCTGCAAGGGCATAAGGCGATGCTAGTAACAGTACAGATAGCATCAGGATTTTATAAACGTTTTTCATTTGCTATCCTTTAGTTATTCTGAGATTTGTCAGTCACATTAGACTCTGTTTTGGCTGTCTTATCTGAACTCTTACAAGAAGAGTCCTTTACCTTTTCATTACTGTCTAGAGAAGTGTCTTTATTGTCTTTTGCTGTAGCATCCTGACTCTTATTGCCATCTTGTATGTGAGCTTTGTCAGTTGAAGTATCTTTATTAGTAATATCAGCCGTTGTTTCCCCATTAGCTGATGCATCTTCTTGCAGATGAGCTAAAAGAGCAGTAGGTGCATCTTCAAATGCTTCATGAACACCTAAACGCTGTATCCATAACCAAAAAGAGATCACGATAAAGTGGGCAAAGAGAATTCTTAAAGTAAGAACTCCAATTAGGTTTGAAAAAATAGAGATAGCAAGTACTGCAATGATAGGTCCTAGTGCCCAGCCTGAAAGGTAAAAGACTTTATAATTGCTTTGTTTACGCTGATTAAGCTTTGAGTGATTGAGCTCTTTTACAAAGTTTAACTGTCTTGTAAAGTTCTCATAGAAGAACACTGCTAAAGCACCAGTGCAGACTATGACGCCTACAAAGAGCATGGCAATGTTAATTGCAAGTGCAATAAAGAGCATTCCAATCATGGCAACTAAGATATCCTGTTCATAAACAGTCTTAGCGCCAATCTTTGGTACCAGATAACGAATTAGCACAATACCTGCAATTGCAGAGAGTATGAAAGTTAGAACCACTGCAAGTGAAAACACAGTTTCATCGGTTTCTAAAAATTGAGACCAGAGGTTAATACCTGCAAAAAGAGAAACTGCAATTCCAGCACATAGATATCCTACAGACGAGAATATAGCTGTGCGGATGATTTTTTCTGTCTTTTCCATAATGAACACCATAGTTATTTACGTATATCTGTACACCTTAAGTGCACTTACTCAAGCTTGTACGATTGTTATGATTTAACTAACTTATATGTTTAAATGTATGTAAAAGGTGAATTATTTACTAGAATGATCCTAGCTTGTTATAGTAAAACTAAAATGTTAGATTATTATTAAAACAAATTTATTAAATTTCAAATTTGTGTAAAAAATTAAAATTATGCACAAAAATGATCAGCAAAATGGTAAGTCTTTAGAAGTGATAAAGATGATAATGAAATAAAATTTCAAAAATTTTATTTAATTTATTGAAAATAAATAAAAAAGCAGTATTAAAACAAAATACTGCTTTAGAAGATGAGATGTTAACTAAGTAAAATGTTAGTAGAAAAATCTAACTATTTAGATTCTCTTTTCTTTTGAAGTGATAAAACTGAAATTTTTTCTTGTTTTTCGAGTGCGTAGCAGGAAAGTCTGTCGCCCCAAACACAGCCAGTATCTAAAGCTACAACATGTTCTCTGTCACATTGAGCATTTAAAGCTGCCCAGTGACCAAAGAACAGCGTAAAGTTCTCCCTTTTGTATTCAAAAGGAGAACCAAAGTTAAACCAAGGATAGATATTGTCCTTTTGAGCCTCAATTACAGTGCAGTCTGAATGACCGTAATCGAGTACAAGTTCTTTTGAGCATAATCTCATTCTTGTAAAGGCGCTTACGATAAATCTCCAGTAGTTAAGATCTGATGACAGCATTTGCTCTTCAAAATGATCAGGATGATCTGCATACATATTTGCTAATAAGACTTTTGTATGCAGAGGATCTTTTAATACTTTTGAAATGACATTGGTGTGTTTTTGCGCTTCATCAATTGTCCATTTAGGATAAATACCAGCATGAGCTACAGCTATTTTTTTCTCAGGATCAACATATAAAAGGGTGGTGCTTTTAAAAAACTCAATATAGTCATTAAGCTTTGGAGCGTTTAGGAGCACATCTAAATTATCTTTAGCTTTGGCTTTGTGATAGCCATAGAAAACAGCTAAAAAGTTTAAGTCATGATTGCCTAAAACAGAGTGAATTCGTCCTGGGTGTTTTGCCTTTAACGCTGTGATTAAATTTAAAGTATCAACAGGCTTTGGACCTCTTCCAATTAAATCACCAGTAAAGATTAGTTCATCTTCGTTTTCGTTGTAGTTGATATTTTTCAAAAGAGCTGTAAATTCATCATAACAGCCGTGAAGATCACCAAAGATGTATGTAGACATTTGTTTTCCGTAAAAGTGCAATTATCGTAGCTTTAAAACAGCTTAAATTTGGGAAATATTAAAAAAAGTTCTTAAAATTCGTATTTTTTGACACTATTCTACCATTTTTGTATTAATTGTCGGTTATATTAGTCGCTATCAAGACAGCCTGAATGTTCATATAATACACAGTAATCGTTAACTTTATGTTAAGTAAAATGCTGTTAAAAATCAGAGATGTAAGACAGTATTAAGAGATACCTTAAAGAGTTTGCCATGCCGTTTATCAAGAAAAGTTTTATTACCGAAAAGTTACTGCCAAATGTTCCTATTGAAAAGGTCATAGGTCAGTATGTAACTTTAAAAAAGTCAGGCGCAAACTATACCTGCTGCTGTCCATTTCATCATGAGAAGACTCCCTCATTTAGTGTCACACCAGCAAAGCAGATGTTTTACTGTTTTGGCTGTAAAGAGCATGGCAACGTCATTGATTTCATCATGAAATTAAAGAACCTGAGTTTTCCTGAGGCAGTTGAAGAAATTGCTCAAAATGCAGGTTTAACCGTTGAATATGACACAACTAATACCCGTTCCAAAGAAGAAGTCGATCTGCAAAAAGAGTATTACGACCTCATGGACAGATGTGCGACCTTATATACTCAGGTATTAAACTCACCTGAAGGCGCTCCTGGTCTTGAGTATTTTTCAAAAAATCGTGGTTTGACACGAGATACTATCTTAAAGTGTCGCTTAGGTTTTGCTCCTAAAAATCCTCACTTTTTGCAAGAAAGGTTATGTCAGGATCCTAAAACAGAGCAGAAGTTAATTGATTTAGGTATGTTAGTGCGCAACGACTACGGTGTGCACTCTATGTACCGTAACCGTGTCATGATCCCTATCTTTGACAGACGAGGCAGGATCATCAGTTTTGGTGGCAGAACCATGGGCGATGACAAGCCTAAGTACATGAACACCAAAGAAACTCCTATTTACCGTAAGCGTAATGAGTTATTTGGTCTATATGAGGTCTTAAAAGCAAATAACAACCGTCCACCACGTATTGTGGTTGTTGAAGGATATATGGATGTGATCTCAGTGCGACAGGCAGGTTGTACCTATGCTGTAGCTTCATTAGGTACAGCAACTACACCTGAGCAGATTAAAGAGATGTTCCGTTACACTGACAAAGTTGTGTGCTGTTATGACGGAGATAGCGCAGGTCGTCATGCTGCTTGGCATGCCTTAGAAACAGTAACTCCAATTTTGCTGGATGGTAAAGAAATTCGTTTTGCATTCTTGCCTCCAGAGCATGATCCTGATTCTTTAGTAAGAGAGCAAGGCTTAGGTGCTTTTGTAAAGTTCTTAGATGAAGCTATGAGCTATCCAGAGTTTTTGATAGTACATAAGTCTCAAAGCTATGATTTAAAAGATCCTAATTCTTTATCAAACTTTATCTCAGACACCATAAAGCTGATTAAAGCTATTCCTTTAGTTTCATTACAGTCGGTTGCTTTAAAGTTGCTCTCAAAGCCATCAGGCATTTCTGAAAATCAGCTTTATGACATGCTAAAGCAAACTCATGTTGAACAGCCTCGAACTTATGTAGCTCAAGAGAAAAAAGAACAGGAACAGATTTCTAAAAATGAAGTCTCAAGGGACTTCTTTAAAACTCCTATGAGAAAACTCATGGCCTTTATTATTCAGCAGCCTACTGTGGTCTCTAATGTACAAAGAGAGTTTGCACTAGATGAGTTTGTAGCTTTGTGCAAACGATTAGGCGTAAAGGGTGCAGATGAGTTAGAAGGTTTATTAAAGATCATTGCAAAAACTCCTGATATAACTCCAGCTAAATTCATTGAACAGACTCGCCAGACATCTTATGAAAAGATTGTAAGGCTGTTAATCAGTGCTCCACTGAATCTTACCTTTGAATCAGGTGGTGAGATTAGGGAGATCCCTTATGTGGACAGAATAGAGTATTTTGCAGATATCTTAAGTGAAGTTATAACAAAGCCTCTAAAAGACAGAGCCAAAATCCTTAGTGTGGAGATGAGCCAAGGTAAGATGGATGCTTTATCTGAGTACACTCAGATCCAGAAAGAGATTTTGAGTAAAGATTTAAAATCTTGACGGGAGAGATGGTAACCTGTAAAATAAACCCTCGAACAATGGCCCATTAGCTCAGTTGGTTAGAGCAGACGACTCATAATCGTTTGGTCTCCTGTTCAAGTCAGGAATGGGCCACCACTTAATCCTTCCAAAAAAGACTAATTGTTTTTAATTGCATTGTAAACAGCAGGGCACTTAGTATAGCTGTCTTCAGTTGCTGTTACATAACGCCCGTTCTGTTTAACCATTACAGATCCTTGTGAGCTACCTGAGATTAAACGTACCTTTTTGCCTACAGCATATTTGCATGAGAATGGCATATCGACAATCAAAGGACCATTGTCTGAATCAATGGTTAATCTTACACCGTCATGTCTGTCCATGTATTTTGATGCGGAACCTGCTGCTAAGGCTCCTAATCCCGCGCCTACGGCAGTGCCGGTGCTGTTTTTGCTTATAAGATTTCCTAAAAGAGCTCCGCCTACGGCACCTAAAATAGTATTTGAGGTGTTATCGTTCTTTTTATTGGCAATATCAATTGCTTCAATACCGGTAATGGTACCTTCATAATAAGTGTTAACAGTACCTGCTTCTGAAACTGGATTGGTGCAGGCATTTAAAGTAGCTGCACATAACATTCCAAGACAAGTATATCCAATTAGAATTAAATTCTTACTCATAGGATGATCCTTTTGGTTTTAAACTTTGTATATGTTAATCTTATGCATTCAATCTTAGTGTAAACTTAGTAAAAATACAGAGACAACGCTAAAAATAATCATCAAAGTCCTTAGTAAAAGCTCATGTTAAAAACGCATGAGTAAAAAATCATGAGTAATATCATGAATAAATTAGCTTTTACAAAAACAAGATCTTGAGGATAGTACTTACCCATGCCTAAAAAGATAAAACAGATACCCTTTACAGAATATAAAGATCCTGTAGAACTTTATGTTGAAAAGTTAAATGACAAAGGTCAGGGTATTGCTCATTATGAGAACTATGAGATCTATTTAGATGGTGTAATTGATGGTGAGACTGTTCTTGTAAAGATTGATGCACCATTTGCAAATGGCTCTAAAAGACGACCTAGCAAGGTCATTGAGATCATTAAAAAATCACCTGACAGAGTTGACTATAAAGATGAGTCACTACAGTCAGTGATGTCTTTTGGTCCTATAAGTTATGATGGTACTTTAAAGCGTAAACAGCAAATGATTGCTCAAGCTTTAAAAAAGGCTGGTATTGATAACTGTAACCTAAAGCCTATTGAAAAAGCTGATCTTACAAAACCATCCCGCTATAAGAGCATTCGTTACTTTGCAAAACAGGATGATAGGATTGTAAATGGTTTTTACAAAGTCCATTCTCATGAAGTTATTGCTGTCTCAAACTGCTCCTTAGAACCAAAGTGGTTCTCAAGTCTTGCTAATGAGTTGTGTGAGTTTTTCACTAAAGAGAACCTAACAGTTTATGATGAGACTACTCAACAAGGCCTGTTACGCTCTTTATTATTACGTGACACTATAAAAGAGAAGATGGCAGTTTTAGTAGTATCTAAAAAGCCAAGTAATATCTTTATAGAAAGGTTAAAGACAGAATTTAAAGATAAAGTGGACTCACTTTATCTTAATGTAAATGAAGCTAATTCTAATAAGATCCTGTCAGATGAGATGATCTTAATTTCAGGTAAAGCTGAGATTTCTCTAGATCTTTGTGGATTTGACTACAAAGCAGGACCTTATACCTTTTTACAGGTAAATTACCCTGTAGCGCAAAAAATGTACGAAAAGGCTGTATCTTTTTGTGGTGAGGATAAAGACAAAACAGCTTTAGATCTATGCTGTGGCGTAGGCACCATGACTTTACCCTTATCTAAGAACTTTAAAAAGGTCATTGGTGTGGAAATTGTGCCTGAATCAATAGCTGATGCTATTGAGAACGCAAAGCATAACCACATTGAGAATACTGAGTTTATCGTAGGTGACATCAGAGAAGTTATTAACTCTTTAGTAAAAGCAAAAGATATATCCTCAATTATCTGTGATCCTTCAAGAGTTGGTATTGGGGATGATGCTTGTAAGGCACTATCAGAATTAAACTCACCTATAAAACTAGCCTACATCTTTTGCTCATTAAAGGCGCTTGAGCGCGATTTAAAGAGCTTAAAAGACAGTGGCTTTGTAATTGATGAAGTGCAAGGCTTTGATATGTTTCCTTACTCATCTCATATTGAGACTGTGGTGTTACTATCAAAGTAAATTAACCATCTATAGATGGGAAAAGACATTTTTATTAAGATGTTCATGACAGCTTTTCACTATTTGTTTTGTGGTAGCAATACTTTTGAACGATCCTTTAATGCCTGTGAAGACTATATCTGAATATGAAATATTACGGAGAAACAGATTGAATAAAGATCCTTTTGAAGAATACATTATAGGATCTGAACCTGAGAAGAAATATAAAGTCTATGCATGGCATACAGCTATTGGCTTGCAGGCAGTTGACGGTCTTAAAACCTCAGAATATTTGCTGAGTATCGCTCTTCGTAATATTGAAGGTGAGATTTCGTTTGAAGAAGCAAATTCGCTTTTGCAGCAGTACTACAATAAAAAAACGTTACATAGTACTTCAGACAGAACAGAGAAAGCTGATAAGGTTTCTGCAAGAACAGCGACTTTGATTTCTGAGATAGCTTTTAGTTTTACTTATCAGGAGTACATTTCTATCCATAGAAAGCTGTTTACAGGGATCTACTCACACGCAGGTCGAATCCGTGATTACAACATTACAAAAAAAGAGTGGGTTCTAGATGGTGCCACCGTTATTTACGGTAGTGCAACAGAGTTGCTTGCAACTCTTGATTACGATTTTTCTTGTGAGAAAAAGTTTTCATACAAAAATCTTTCAATGGATGAAATTATTCACCATTTAGCTGTTTTTATTTCTAGATTGTGGCAGATACATGTCTTTGGAGAAGGAAACACTAGAACCACAGCTGTTTTCTTAATTAAATATTTACATACTCTTGGATTTGACGTAACTAATGGCACATTTGCTGAAAAAGCTTGGTATTTCCGTAATGCTTTAGTTAGAGCTAACTACAACGATTTAAAAAATGGAATTCACGAGACGACAGAATATTTAGAGCTGTTCTTAAGGAATCTTTTGCTGAATGAAAACAATCCTCTTCGTAATAGAGAGTTGCATGTAAGATGTCCGTTAAATTTATATGAAAAAGCGAACATTGATACCAAAAAAGCGAACATTGGCTCCGAAAAAACGAACATTGATATTGCAAATTCTGACGTAAAAGCAACCTTATCCATAAGGACGATTGAGCATATTAAAAAATTAAAAGCAATTTTTGCTTTTGAAAAAGTATTTGGTCGAGCTGATGTAATAAAAGTGCTTGGTCTAAAAAATACAGGAAGTTCATCATTATTAAAAAAAATGCTTGAGCTAAAAATTATCGAACCGGTTTCTGGGTATGGAAAAGGAAAATATCGATTTGTTGGAAAATAGTTTCGTTGAAAATAAACAAGCTAAGTTCTAGCAAGTCAAAGAATATAAATATGTATATTTCGTAAATGGTATGAATAATGTGGTGACAAGGAACAGTCACTGCATTATTCAACAAGGACGAGCGTTATTACACTAATACTTCTGAAAAAATAAAAGCCTTTGCTAAATGGCATCCTGATGTAGAAAATCAGAAGCAATAAGTAAAAGTCAATTTACCTTTATCTTTTAATGTTACGTCTTATTTAAAACAACGGATAAGATGAAGCTTTGTCTTTTCTCTTTCATTTAGTCTCTTTGTGTATCAGAGTTCACACTTATTACCTCAATCGAGCTTAAAAACTCTTAATTTCAGTAAAGATATTGCATAATAAAGGGCTTTTTTGAATAAGTGTTTACCTGCTGTTTTGGTATTAGTAAAATAGTGTATAGAATTCACTTTTTGCAAAATTACAATTGAGATTTATTGTATTTAGCTTGTTCATCATAAAAAGCGCAAAAAGAATAAAAAACGGAGAATATTGTGAAAAAGATTATTTTGACAGGAGACAGACCAACTGGCCGCCTACATGTAGGTCATTATGTAGGTTCATTAAAAGAGCGTGTTAGTCTGCAAAATTCAGGCGAGTACGATGAAGTTTATATCATGGTCGCAGATGCTCAGGCTTTAACTGACAATGCTGATAATCCTGAAAAAGTTCGCCAGAATGTAATGCAGGTAGCTTTAGATTATTTAAGCTGCGGTATTGACCCTACCAAGTCAAATATCTTTATTCAGTCAATGATCCCTGAGTTAGCTGAGCTTACTGTTTACTACATGAACTTAGTAACTGTATCTCGTGTTCAGCGTAACCCAACTGTAAAAGCAGAGATTAAGCAAAAGAATTTTGAAACAAGTCTGCCATTAGGCTTTTTCTGCTATCCAGTAAGCCAAGCATCAGATATCACCGCCTTTAAGGCAACTACAGTTCCTGCAGGTGAAGATCAGATGCCAATGATTGAGCAGTGCTGTGAAATCGTAAGAAAGTTCAACGAAGTTTATGGTGAGACTTTAGTCGAACCTAAGATTGTTTTACCTTCAAATAAGTCATGCTTAAGATTACCTGGTATCGATGGTAAAGCTAAGATGAGTAAGTCATTAGGTAACTGCATCTACTTATCAGACACTGAAGAAGACACCAAAAAGAAAGTTATGTCTATGTTCACAGATCCTACTCACCTGCGTAGAGAAGATCCTGGTCATGTTGAAGGTAACCCTGTATTTACTTATCTTGATGCATTCTGCAAGGATGAGTATTTTGCTGAGTACTTACCTGACTACAAGAACCTAGATGAGTTAAAAGCTCATTATCAGCGTGGCGGTTTAGGTGACATGGTAGTTAAGAAGTTCTTAAACAATGTTATCCAGACAGAACTTCGCCCAATTCGTGAAAGACGCAATGATTGGGAAAAGAGACTTCCTGATGTTTATGAGATCTTAAAGCAGGGTACAGCTAAAGCACGTGAAACTGCAGCTCAGACTTTAAGTGAAGTAAAGCACGCAATGCGTATTGATTACTTTACAGATGACAATCTTTTAAAGTAAAAGATTTCTCAATTAAAGTAATTTAATCACAAGGTCAGGCTATATTGCTTGGCCTTGTAGTAATTATCAGTTCTTATTAAAACTTTTCTTTAAGCTCTGCTGTTTTATTCTCCTTTGCTCCTATCTCTTTTTACATGGGTCTTTTTACTTAGATAAAAGCTGATACATGCTGTAAGAATTTGCGATAACACCATACACCTGTAAGTGAGTAGAATCTTGGGATAATCAAAAGTAAAACGATTAGCATGATAGGTTCGGCATAAATGCAGACCTAAGATAGGGTTTCACGCTCAGTTGAATAAAAGGCACTTGAGCAGATCATGCTGTAAGCATAAAAGAACATACCTACTAAGAACACTGGAGTTGCAATTGCAATCTCAAGTGCTGCCTCATCAGAAGTACCAAATAAATTGCCTAAATTATCTCTTGCAACAAAAATGATGACGATACTTACAGCTGCTAAAAACAGCGCTGTGAACAAGGACAGGCGTCTTGTAATTGCGTAGTCAGTAAATCTCCTTTCTCCATAGAATCTACTCATCAAAGGCTGAGCACCTGCGCCTACGCCTTGAAGAACGCAGTATACAAAGAAGAGTATGAATTCAATACAAGAAATGGTTGATACCGCTAAAGCTCCGCCATAATAAAGTTAATAGCGTTCATAAAAAAGATAGAGACCATAGGTGACATATTGATACCAAACGGCGCAATACCAATTTTCATGATCTTAAGTGATGTTTTCTGTACATTTACAGGCTTTGAAAGCTTTAGCATCTGGTGTTTTTTAATGTAATAGATGCATCCAACTATAGTAACTGCCTGGCTTAATAAAGTTGCGATGGCAGCACCATGAATTCCAAAAGGAAAGATCATGATGAGTACATAGTCTAGAACAATGTTCATGACAAAAACAATGACCATGAAGTAAGTTGCATAGGTTACACCGCCATTGTTTCTCATATATGGTACAAAGACTGAGCCTGATAACTGAATAAAGGCAGCACCAAACATGTACCATAAGTAAATCTTGCCATAAGATGCAACATCACCTCTAGCTCCTAATACATCAAGAATTTCGTCCATCCATACAGAAGGCACGATGGTGATAATTAAAGAGACGAGAGCCAGTAAGATTAAGGCAACTTTTAAACTCTTATAGGCTTTTTCTAAATTGCCACGTCCTGATTCAATAGACCAAATTACAGCACCACCTAAACCAATACCTGAGCCTAGAGCAAAGGTTAATGCTACAGCAGGGAAGACAATGTTAATAGCAGAAACACCAGCATCACCTAGAGCATTGCCTATGAAGAATCCATCAACAACGGAGTAAACACCTAAAATGGTAAAGGCAAGAATTGATGGAATGGTGAATTTAAAGAAGTGTTTTAAATCGTAACCTTGAAACATAAGATTATTGATCCTTCTTGTTAAGTCTCTTCTCAAACAGCATGTTGTACATTTCAAGTCCATCTATGATGGCTTTGTTCTTATCTCCTAAAATAGCAGTGACTTCATCCTCAATTTTCATCATTTTGTCCAAAACAGAGTGAGCGTACTTTTCACCTGAAGACGTAAGTTTTAAATACTTTTGTCTTTTATCTTTTTCATCTTGAACAGTAAGGATGAAGCCTTCTGTTTTGTATTTTTTACAGCAGAGTTTATGCTTTGCTTAGAGATGACATAGTAAGCACCCAGTTCTATTTGAGTAAGAGGAGCATCTGTATTTAAGAGGGCATAAAGCACCATCATCTCTACATATGAGATTCTGTTCTCTTGCGCATAAAGATAGGTGCTCTGATTTAAAAGAGAATTTATCTCATTGACGATTTCACGAGTGCGCATACGATTACCTGTAATAGTAAAATATTTTACTAAATCAATATGCGCTTAAGATTAGAGTTTCTTTGCTATAACCTTATAAGCAATGGTACAGATAATTGTAGAGAGCAAGGAGCCACTAGCTGTAGCAAGACCCATTGGCAGCAGGGTTGTAGGGTACATGATTGATGCTACGTAAGCACCGGGAGCTCTTAAAGTTACAATCGAAATTAAGTTATGCAAGAAAGAAATTTCTGATTTACCTAAAGCACAGAAGAAACCACTGAAGCTAAAGGCAATACCTGCGAACATACAGTCCCAAATATAACCCTGTAAGTACTTACCACCTGAGACGATTACAGAATGATTTTCAGTGAACAGTTCAAGGGCGTTTTCAGCGATAAACTGGAAGAGAATTCCTACAATCACACCAAAGATAAAGGTAATGTAGATAGCATAGCGTAAGGTCTGTTTAGCTCTGTCAATTTTACCTGCACCAATATTCTGAGCACCCATAGCTGATACTGTAGAGAGCATAGAAGATGGTACCAGGAAGATAAAGCTTATGAGCTTTTCAACAATACCAACAGCTGCAGCATCAGTTAAACCACGCATATTGGCAATGACGGTTATCACCATGAAGGCTACCTGAATAAATCCGTCCTGAGCGCAGATAGGAATACCAATGCGTAATAATCTTTTGGCAATGTTGCCTTTTAATTTTAAATAGGCAAAAGAGAATGAGTCGCTTGAGTTATTTCTATTGATATAGGTGAGGGCACAGATAACACTAATGCCCTGAGATAAAGTAGTACCTAAGGCTGCACCTACTGCTCCTAACTTAAAATAGCCGATAAATACATAGTCTAAAATGATATTGGCAACGCAAGCTATAGCAATAAAGTACATAGGGGATTTTGAATCACCCATGCCTCTTAGAATAGAACTTACGATGTTATAAGCAGTGATTAAAGGAATACCGATAAAGCAGATGATAAGGTACTCTTTGGTGCCTGCTACAGCTTCAGTTGGAGTTTTTACTACACCTACAATAAAGTCAGTAAAGAACAGCAACAATCCTGTAAGGATCAAAGATACAATAAAAAATACGGTGACAGTATTACCAATGCAGTATCTTAACTTCTCTTTATCTTTAGCTCCTACAGCCTGAGCAATACATACAGTAGCACCCATAGATAAACCTACAATCATGACAGTTATCATATGCATGATCTGTGAACCAATGGAAACAGCTGTAATGCTATCTACTCCATCGAACTGACCTATGATGAAAAGATCAGCTAAACCATAAAGAGTTTGTAAGAAATAAGATAAAAAGAAAGGAAGTGAGAATAAGGCAATGTTCTTTAAAACACTTCCATTGGTTAAATCTGTCTGCATGGTAATTTCTTAGCTTTTAGGTTGTATTTTGTGCCGTAATTATTTCACGGAGAAGATAAATGTCAACTTTTCAAGAACTTATACAATTTGTGCCTTCTACATAGTTACAGTATATTCATAAAATGAAATCTTGATGCTTTATGATAAACTTTCAGTAAAGAAAAAGAGTACATGATTAAAGATATGAGTTCTAATCTTGGATGACTGGACTGTATATATAAATCAATTGAATAAGACTCATCCAATGTTGTCAGAAGATCTTGATGAAATTGAAAAGTTAACAGCCTCATTAAGTGCTATGGTCGATGATGAGGAGAAATTTAAGCAATCTTCTAATGAAATATTAGAACATCTCTCTCAAGATAATACTGAAAACATTTCAAACTAACCTCACTCAATACATGTTGTCTCAAGTCTAATCCTTGATCATTAGTGCCCTACTAGTGACTATTTTGCAAATTGGCATACAATAAGCAAAAAAAGATTATTTAAGACTATGACTGACAAGCAAAAAAGCAAAATCACACTCATGACAGAAGGCAATATCTTTAAGATCTTGCTTTTCTTTTCTATTCCTCTGATCTTAGGCAATTTCCTGCAACAGATGTATTCAACTGTTGATTCAATTATCGTAGGTAACTACGTAGGATCACAGGCGTTAGCAGCAGTATCTTCAACCTCCATGATAGTGACAGTAATTATTTCAGGTTGTCAGGGTATAGCAGTTGGCGCAGGTGTTGTTATTGCTCAATGTTTAGGTGCTAAAAACAGACGTAATGTCTTCAGATCAGTGCATACCTCTTTAGCTTTTTCACTAGTTTTGGGTGTGGTTTTAACCGTGCTGTGTGCGCTGTTAACAAGGCCTATGGTAGAGGCAATGAATACTCCAAAAGATATTTTAGATGACTCTGTTACCTACTTATTTATCTACTCTTTTGGTCTTATTTTCACCATCTTCTACAACATGATTGCAGGCATTTTAAATGCCTCTGGTAATTCCAAAAGATCTTTACTCTATTTAGCTTATGCTTCAGTTATCAATGTAGTTTTAGATTTACTGTTTATTGTTGTCTTTGATATGGGAGTAGCAGGAGCTGCTATAGCCACTAACATCAGTCAGCTTTTAGCCTGTATCTTCTCATTACACTACGTCATGACTACAAAAAATGAATGCAGAGTCTATTTAAAAGCAATCCGTTTCCATAGGCAGATGTTAGTGAGAATTCTTCGTATGGGCATTCCTGCTGGAATGCAGAACACCGTGATCTGTTTTTCAAATGTGCTAATTCAGTCAAGCGTTAATGTCTTTGGCTACGAGACCATCGCAGGTTATGGTATCTATCTTAAGATAGACGGTTTTGATATTTTGCCTTTGTTGAGTATTTCTCTTGCAATGGCAACCTTTGTAGGACAAAACTATGGCGCTGGCTGTATTGAGCGCGTTAAAAAAGGTGTCATTTGTGGTCTTATCATAGGAGTTACCTATACAGCAGGTATCGGCATTATCATGCTTGTATTCCACAATCCAATTCTAAGCTTGTTTACCTCAGATAGAGAAGCTATCCACTATGCATATCTTGCAATGCTGTATTTCTGCCCATTCTATGGCATGTTAGGCTTTACTCAGGTCTTTGCAGGAGCAATAAGGGGTGCGGGTAAGAGTTTAGTTCCAATGGTGGTATTGCTGTTTTCATTCTGTATCTTCAGAATTTTATGGATCCTATTTGCGCTACCTGTACTCAATAATTTTGAAGGCGTGCTTTTAGTTTATCCAGTGTCATGGGCTGTAAGTGCAGTCTTAATGACTCTTTGCTATATAAATCTTAGGAAAAAGGTGTTACGTACAGCATAGCAAAGAGAGTAACTCCTATTTTCAACATAACCTCATTTAACCACTCACCAAAATCTGTTACCACATGCATTTTGTAAATTGAAGTGTACAAAATGCATGAACAAAAACGGCGCAGTTCATATCCCTCTTTGTAAAAAAGGCTTTTTGTGGGACAATAACCTGATTTTTACAATCTTTGACTAGAAATTTAATGAAAAATTAAGTTCCTGCGTCTTAAAAAGCGCAACAACATAAAATGTCACTGAAAATAGATAGTCACTGAATTTTTTACTTAACTGGATATAACTCAAATGCTAGACACTTTAGATTCAGCCATTAATGCTGTTAATGGCGTTCTGTGGTCTTATGTCTTAATCGTTGTTTTGATTGGTTTAGGCATATATTTCACTATCAAAACCAAGTTCGTTCAGATCTTCTACGTTGGTGAAATGGTTCGTGTTTTAAGACACGGTATCGTTGGTCATAAAACCAAGGGTAAGGAGATCAGCTCTTTCCAGGCATTCTGTATCAGTACAGCTTCACGTGTAGGTGTAGGTAACATTGCAGGTATCGCAATTGCAGTAACCTTAGGTGGTCCAGGTGCAATCTTCTGGATGTGGGTCATCGCTTTAATCGGTTCAGCTACAGGCTTCGTTGAGAGTACCTTAGCTCAGATCTACAAGGTTCCATTCCGTGAGGGTGGTTACCACGGTGGTCCTGCTTACTACATCCGCAATGCTTTAAAACAGCCTGCTGTTGCTGCTTTATTTGCTGTTTTAATTACCATTACTTTTGCTCTAAGCTATAACTCAGTACAGTCAAATACCATTGCTATGGCATTAAATGACAGTATGGGCTTTGACACCATCATCACCGGTTTAGTTCTATGTATCTTAACCTCAATGGTGATCTTTGGTGGTGCTCACCGTATTGCAAAAGTAACTGAGTTCTTAGTTCCAATCATGGCAACTTTATACCTGATTGTAGCTTTAGTTATCTTCTTCAAGAACTTATCAGCAGTACCTGAGATGTTCTACTTAATCTTCCATGACGCTTTTGCTCCTCAGTCAGCTGTAGCTGGCGGTTTTGCTGCAGTGATCATGACTGGTATTAAGCGTGGTCTGTTCTCTAACGAAGCTGGTGAAGGTTCTGTTCCAAATGCAGCTGCTTGTGCTACCACATCTCATCCTGTAAAGCAGGGTTTAATCCAGGCTTTCGGTGTATTCGTTGATACCTTATTTATCTGCTCAGCTTCAGCAGTGATTGTTTTACTATCAGGTAAATATGAAATCGGCGGAGATGTAACTGGTATTGCTCTAGTTCAGGAATCTCTATCATCTCAGTTAGGTGAGTGGTGCAGATACTTCATGTCATTTACCATTACCTTATTTGCCTTCAGCTCAATCATAGGTAACTACTACTATGGTGAAGTTAACATCATGTACTTAACTAAGAACACCTATGTAATGACTGTCTTCAGAATCTTAGTTGTTGCAATGGTATTCTTCGGTTCATATGCTTCACTGTCAGTTGTATGGGATTTAGCTGACTTATGTATGGCTCTATTAGCATTAACCAACCTTTATGCTATTGTTCGCCTAGGTAAGTACGCATTCTATGCATTTGATAACTACATTTCTCAGAAGAAACAGGGCATCAAAGAGCCTGTATTTACAGCTTCTTTAATGAAAGATCAAAGTGGTGTTGCTTCATGGGGTAATGAAGAAAAATACTTTGAAGATAAGAATGCTAGATAATCTTTAAAATTAACTGTAAGCTTTTTTGCTGTTAGGGTTATTAACAGCGCTTTCAAGCAGTTAGATATAAAGATCCTCAGTGGAGAAAATTCATGCAATAACATGTTCCACTGAGGATTTTTTATACAAAATTCGCTTAATTATCAAAATTTTTGTGATAGCCTCGATTTAAATTTGTACTGCTAGTGTTAAAAATTTTTCCATATTGTAGAATGAGTTAGAACAATAGATTATCGGAGAAAACTATGGATTATGGCACACAACTAGTTGCCTTATGCGTAGTACTAGTAGTTACAATAGAATTTTTTCAATATAGAAGAGTAAAGTTACTTTCAACCGAATTATTTGAAGGTTTCTTAGGCTTATCTATTTTCTGCATTGTATGCGACATTGGTTGTATATATGCCTCATTTCATCCTCAATATTTTTCAATTCTGATAAATAGAATTATTCATCAATTCTTTTTTGCTTCTTTGTCTTTGGTGGCCTTTTATGTATTTATCTATATTGATTTACGCGGAAGAAAGGTCAAAAACTATTCAACACTGGAACTTCTATTAAGAGCTATTCCTCTGATAATTGCAATTTTAGGTATTCTGTTTGGTGATATTAACTACAGTGTTTCTGTAAAGGGGGCATACTCATACGGCACCTTAGTAAACATTGTTTATGTCATGTCGGCTACCTACTGCGTAATGGCAATTGCTGCTTTAGCTTATGCTGTAAAAAACAGACACTTAGTAGTTAAATATGACTTTATTTTCTGCTTTGCTGCATGGCTGTTCATTGCTATTTATCAGTATTTGGTACCAACAGCATCATTAATAAGTTTAGCTATTGCTCTTATCGTGATGTTTGTATACATCTCCTTTGAGAACTCAAAAGAGAATGAGGATAAGGATATTCACTCTTTATTATCTCGCAATGCTTTTGAGATGGTAATCGATGAGCTCTTTGGTGAGAATAAGAACTTCTATGTGATCTGTTTTTCAATGCAGAACACCACTTCATTACGTTCAACCTACAGCTTATCAACCTGTTTAGATTGTATTGCTAAATCAGTAAAATCAATTCCTGATTTTAGTAACCGTAATATCTTTAGAATTTCAGAATTCAGCTTTGGTTTCATCCTCTTCTCAAAAGAAGAGTTAACCGACTGGAGTGCTCGATATAAAGTATCAGATAAGGCTCTCTTAATTGAGGATAGTTCAATTCAGCCTACTTATATTGTAAGTGCAGTAGAGTGCCCTACCAGTGCTGCTAATGCTGAGTCTTTATTCTCACTTATTTCATTCTGTCAGTCTCATTATGAAGCGCAGAATGACCACTCAGTTTTAATAGTTGATAAAGAAATTGCTGATAAGAGAAACTATATTCTTTCTGTTGAAAGACTGATTCAAAGAGCAGTAGATGAAGATGGTTTCTATGTTGTATATCAGCCTATTATTAATACCAAGACTAATCGCTGTGAGTCAGCTGAAGCTTTAGTAAGATTAAAAGATACCAAGTCATTTGGTTTTATCTCACCAGAGGTCTTCATTCCTGTAGCAGAAAGACGTGGCCTAATCAGTATGATTGGTGATCAGGTCTTCTCAAAGGTATGTCAGTTTATTAAAGATAATGAAGTTGAAAAACTTGGTATCAAGTATATCGAAGTCAACCTCTCTGGTATTCAGATAGCAGATCCTAGCATCCCTTTTAGATTACATCAGACCGTAAAGAGCTATGGCCTTGATCCTAAGATGATCAATCTTGAGGTGACAGAAACAGCTTTAGTACGTAGCGGTAAGGTTGCTTTAGACAATATGGAGAAGTTAAAGTCATTTGGCTATAAGTTTTCTATGGATGACTTCGGTACTGGTTATTCTAATCTGTCTCAGGTGGCTGCTGTTAAGTATGATCTTGTGAAGATGGATAAGTCTTTAATTTGGCCTGCTTTTGAGCCTAATAATGAGCAGGCAAGAACCATCATGATAGCTTGTATTAAGATGTTCCATACCTTAGGTATTTCTGTTGTAGCCGAAGGTGTAGAAACATCTGAACAGGCTGAAGTTCTGGCAGCAAATGGTGTTGAGTTCTTACAGGGCTATCATTACTCTAAACCTGTAAAAGAAGACAAGTTCCTAGAATTCGTTCAAGAGTTCAATAAAACAAGAATTGAAGCTGAAATAGCTCCGGAGTCTGATTCAAACAGCGCAGTTTACGCTGATCTTTAATTAACTTACTGCTTTGAATTTCATTTAGAGCAGTAATGTTTAACTTTTCAAATCCAATTTCCTGAAATCCTAAATGCCTTTAGGCCCTTCATAAACTCTCACACAGATAGTTCTTATTTCCTTTAAACTTTGACCGTATATTCTCATCATCTGACCGTGCCTTCCATGGCAAGTTCCTCTGTCAGCTTATTGCTGCTTCTCTAAAGATGATATTTAACACCCGCATTAGAGATTATGAAAAGTCAGATGCTGCTTCTAAAGATGGTCTTAAGTTCTCAAACAAGTCTCTATCAAGAATACTCGAAGATCTAGATACCATTATGCTTTCTGTATACAAAGGTGGTTATTACTTTGATGAAATAGCTGGCATCTATAAAACAATGTATAAAGTTATTGATATTCCTTTACCTGAAGCTAAGCATAAATACGAGCCAGATCAGGATGACAGGATCACTGATGAAGAGTTAAATGCTGAGTATGAAAAGATGGATGAAGATCTGGTAGAGATTGAAAAACAGCTGTAACAAAAAGTCCGAGTTTTTAAATCGGACTTTTGACGTTCGCAGATTGCTATGTCATAAAAAACTTACAAAATCTGCGCTCTCCTTGTAGATTCAGAAATTAACTGAAGCTAATTATTTAACCTCAAGTCCGTTGTACTCTAATACAACTTCACGCTCAAATACTCTTTCACAGTATCTGCATTTCATGAACACCTTGCCGTTTTCAGTTGAGATCTTAAAACGAGCATTAGCATCTCTTTCATCATTAGTAATGCAGTTGCTGTTAGGGCACTTGAAGACACCTACAGTCTCTAAAGGTAATCTTAGCTTGTATTTATCTACAACCTTAAAGTCTTTAATCTGGTTGATAGTTGCATTAGGCGCTAATACAGCAATCTGCTCGGTCTGAGCTGGTGAGAATACAACATCAGAAATCTTGATGATGTCTTTCTTGCCTAAGTTACCAGAACGTAAGTTAAAGCCTACGGTTAGCTGATTGTTCTTGCTTAAGAACTTGAACATACGAATGATGTTGATTGCCTGACCTGGAGCAATATGATCGATCACAGTACCGTTAGCAATAGCCTCAACAAGGAGCTTTGATTTGTTGTTTTCTACATGAGCGTCTGACATCTTAAATCTCCTTGTTTAATACTAATGAAAGAATAGCTTCACGTGCATATACACCGTTTGCAGCCTGCTTGAAGTAGTAAGCATATGGGGTATTGTCAACCTCAGGTGTGATCTCATCGATTCTTGGGAGAGGGTGTAAGATCTTCATATTCTCTTTAGCATCAGCTAAAACTTCAGGGGTTAAGATGAACTTTGACTTTAAGTGCTGATACTCAGTTTCATCAAAACGTTCTTTCTGTACACGAGTCATGTACAGGATATCGATCTTAGGCATAACCTCTTCTAATGAATTGTGAATTGAGAAGGTAATACCACGCTTGGTTAAATCATTAAGGATGTACTGAGGCATTGCTAATGACTCAGGAGAAACTAAGTAAATTCTTGCGTTATACAGTGATAAAGCTTCAGCTAATGAGTGAACGGTACGACCGTACTTTAAGTCACCTACAAAGGCAATTGAGATATCCCCTAAACGGCCTTGAGTTTCTTTAATGGTGAATAAATCTAACATGGTCTGTGAAGGGTGCTGATTTGAACCGTCACCTGCGTTAATTACAGGTACAGGTGAAATATCAGCTGCTAATCTTGCAGCACCTTCTTTGTTGTGGCGGATTACCAAGGCATCAGTATATGAGGTGATGATCCTCATTGAGTCCATAAAGGTCTCGCCTTTCTTGCCTAAAGAGGTGTTAGTAGCATCAGAGAAACCGATAACTCTACCACCTAAGCGCTGAATAGCAGTTTCAAAAGATAGTCTGGTACGGGTTGAACCTTCAAAGAAAGTTACACCGATTAACTTGTCTTTTAATAAATCATTGCGAGGATGTGCTTTTAATTCAAATGCAGTTTTCAGAATTAGTTCAATGTGATCTTTTGAAAACTCTGAGATTGAGATGATATCTTTTTGGAAAAGTGGATTGGTCATTTTTTGTCCCTTACACTGAGTGAAATCCAGTAAGAACGGGGACGCATTCGCTTTCAGGAGCGGTTGCGTTTTTTCGCTGTTCCTGAAAGCTACATTATACACTAATTAACAGGGATTTTTAGGTATGGATAAAATTAAATTTTTTTACTCAAGCTTATGTCTAAATAGATATGAAGCCATTGATAGAGTAACAATACCCACCATGATTAAAGGTATGATTTTATCTGTCAAATCAAAGATAGAGCGCCCCTGTAAATAGATTTGCCACATGGAGTTAATTCCATAGTACACAGGGTTACAGTAAGCTACAGCTTTAAACCAATAAGGCATTCCGTCTACTGCGGTAATAAGACCTGATGCCATGATTAATACAAGACATAGTGAGAATCCAGCGACGAGTGACTGCATAGTGGTTTTACTCAAGGTAGAGATAGCAAGTCCAATTCCTACAATAGCAAAAGCAAAGATAGTAATCAGAGTAAAGATTGCAAAGATATTTCCTCGCATTGGTATTTCAAAGTAAAAGCGACAGATAGCAATCAGGATAAATGATTGGATAAAAGCAATCACAATAGGAGGTATGGCTTTACCAATTAGCATTTCAAAAGGTCTTGCTGGTGTCATGATCATCATGTCATAAGAGCCTTCTTCTTTCTCTCTTGAAACACTCAATGAAGAGAGTAATAACACCTGAATTACAGATAATGCTAAAGTCATACCAATTAAGATGGTATAGCGTGTGTAGTTATTCTCATTAAACAAAAAGCGTGAGTTGATGTTCAAAGAGGCCTTTCCATAAAGACGATTGTTAATATTCTCAATAATAGATGTGACATAACCTGAAGCTGTATTTGCGGATGCTGTATTTCGAGCATCAAGAATAATATTAGCCTGAAGGGTATTCTTAAAATTTGAGTCTATAAAGATACCAATAAGACTTTTTTGTGAGTCCACACTCTCTCTTAAACAGCCCATGGTGTGGCACTTTTCAATGAGCTTGAACTTTGGTGTTTTTAAAAGCTCCTGCTCAATCTCATAGCTTACACTGTCATTACTCTGATTATAGATAGCATAAGGCACACTCTCTAAATGGTAGGAAGCACCATAACCAAAGATAATACACTGCACGATGATTGGGGCAAAAAGTACGGCTCGTGACTTTTTGTCCATTAAAATGGTTAAGATTTCTTTTTTGATTAAAGCTAAAATTCTTAGCAAAGATCTTCTGATTAGAGTTCTCATCATTTGCTGTCCTTTTTAACCTGTCTTACTGTAAGGATGAAAAACAGCGCACACCAAAAAAGTTGAATAAAGAAGTTTGCTACTAAGAATAACTCACTGCCACCTGATAGCATGTTAATTCTCATAGCTTTAACTTCATAGGTAGGAGGAATAATCGTACCTATAACACGAATAAAAGGCTGTACGGCGCGTAAATCAAAAATTAGACCTGACAACATCACGGTAGGTAGGAAACCTATGATCACAGCAATTTGAGCTGCGGTGAACTGATTCTTCATGAAAGAGGAGATAAGTACACCTAAGCAGATCATCTCTAATACATATACAGATAAACTGAAAACTAAACCTATGATACTGCCTCGAATAGGAATGTCATATAAAAGCTCACCCAACCCTAGGATTATAAACATCGACCAGATAGCCATAATGTAATAGACAATGACTTTAGAGAGTACAATCTCAAAAGCTGAAGCATTAGTAGCAGCTAATGACTCAATCGTTTTCCTGTCCCATTCACGGGCAATGACAAAGCCACCTAAAAAGATACTGATTAAAGTAATGATACTTACGTATTGTCCTGACATTAAGAACCATACAGATTCATTTGACTCATTAAACCAGTTGCGGGTGTTAACCGTAATTCTTGAGCTTTTGGTATTACTTAATTTTGAAACAGCACTTTGGATGGTAGATTTTATGTAAAGCTCAGAGATGGATGAGAGCTGAGCTTCCACACCATTTAAATATAGCATAAGCTCACCATTGCCTTTTTGCACTCTGTTTGGAAGATCATTTGGTAAGTACAAAAGGGCTTTTACTTTGTTGTCATCAAATAACTCCTGAGCCTTAGCAAAGCTTTTCTCAACAGTTACCTCATAGTAAGGGGAGCCAATAAACTCATCTGTAATCGCTCTTTCTAAAGCACTTTCATAATAAGTGCTGATGCACAGCTTTACAGGCTTTACTTCCATTCTTACAGCACTACCGTAGATGACTACTAAGAGCATTGGCAGTAAAAAGGCTAAGACAAAGACAGATTTGTCTTTTAAAATCTGTTTGAACTCTTTTTCTAGAAGAATTGGTAGATATCTGAACATACTCATTCTCCTTTATGTCTTTTGAGCTCTAAACTTATGAACGAGCTCCACAAAGGCCTGCTCAATACTGATTCTGTGACCGTCTTTAATACAGATCTTGTCAGGAGCACCTAAAACTAAGATCTTTCCCTGATCCTGAATTAAAAAGTTATCGCAATACTCAGACTCTTCCATAAAGTGGGTAGTTACAATCACACAGGTTCCACTTGAAGCTAAAGCACTCACCCTGTCCCAAAAGACACGTCTTGCTACAGGATCGGCTCCAGATGTTGCCTCATCTAAAAAGAGGATCTTAGGTTTATGAATTAAAGCACAGGCCATGGAGAGCTGACGCTGTAAACCAAAGGGCAGATCTTCGCTTTGAATATCTTTGTATTTACGTAATGAAAATTCATCTAAAAGCTCTTCAATACGAGCTTTTAGAGGTTTTATTTCAAGTCCGTAACTAAGACCAAAGTACTCTAAATTCTGATAGACATTTAACTTTCTATACAAGGAGAATTTTTGAGATACATAGCCAATGGTAGCTCTGGCATCATCTTTAGCATGTTTAAGATCAAAACCGTTTACAGTAACATTACCAGAGGTAGGCTTTAACAAAGCACAGATCATTCTAAAGGTTGTGGTTTTACCTGCGCCATTAGGACCTAATAAGCCAAAGATCTCGCCTTTATGTACTTTAAAGCTTGATTGATGAACAGCAGTAAAGTTACCAAAATTCTTTTTGATTTTATCGACCATGACTACAGGCTCTCCTGTGTCATAAGGTGTTACTTTAAGCGGTGTACAGAAAGATTTATTTTTTTGAGTAGTACTCTTCTCTGATGACTTGTAAGTATCAGCAGTTGTACTGCTACAGCTTGTATCATCGCTTTCTTTTTGTAATCTGTTTAAATAGCTCTGATAGATATAGGCATCCTCAAGAATTGGTTTTCTTTTCTCTACAGTAACCTCAATGCCTAGATTGTCTTTTAAAAAGTCATAAACAGTTTTTTTACTGTCTTTATCTTTGGTAACTATATCGATTTTGCTCAAGCGAGGGCAGACATCGATAAGAGGGGATCCTTTGCAACAACGCTCTGAGATAGACATAACCTCGCGTACGGTTTTTTGGTAGTTGAGCTCTCCTAACTCAACACTGTAGGTCCTGCCTTCCATCTTTTTTGAGATATCGGAAGGTTTGCCTTGCAGTACCACCTTAGCATCATTCATCATTAAGGTGATATCAGCTTTTGCAGCCTCTTCAAGATAAGCTGTAGAAAAGATACAGTAAGCTTGTGACTTATTGATATAGTCATAGATAATGTCCCATAACTCTTGACGAGATACAGGATCAACACCTACGGTAGGTTCATCTAGAATTAAAATTCTAGGCTTTGATGCTATAGCACAGGTAAGACCTAGCTTTTGTTTCATACCACCAGAGAGGGCGTCAGCTTCACGATCTTTAAACTGCAAGAGATTTACTTTATCTAATAAATCTAAAAGATAAGCTGAGTTTTCTTTTAAATTAAGTCCTTTTAATCCTGAGAAGATCCTCAAATTATCAAAAACACTTAACTCTCCATATAAGCCTAGTGTTTGTGACATGTAGCCTACAACTTTTGTGAAATTCTCACTGTTATTGTCTGGCTTTAATCCATCTAATAACACTTCACCGCCATCAGGTCTTATAACGCCTGAGAGTAATTTTAAAAGCGTAGATTTACCAGCACCGTCTGGTCCTGTAAGGCAAATAAAATGATTAGATGCAGCAATGTTTAGTGAAAAATCACTATAGACATTTACATCTTTCTTGCCTTGTACCTTATAGGATTTGTAAAGAGAGCTAATCTCAATAATGCCGTTCATCTTTTTGCTCTTTAATCTGCGCTTTTACTACAGTTACTTATTTTTCTGAAAATTCTACAGTTACACTCTGACCTAAACGCAGTCTGTTCTCAGGATCATTAGTATCAACTCTTACCTCATACACAAGATCAGGTCTTAAGTCTTCTGTTTGTACAGTCTTAGGTGTGAACATTGCAGTATCACTGATGTAAGCTACATTTCCTTCAACCTTATTGTCGTCAACACCACTGATATAAGCTTTAGCGCCTACCTTTACTAAAGGTAACTGCTTTTCTGTCAAATAGACACGCACTCTCTTTTTATCTATTACTGATAACTCATAAACGGTGCTTTGAGGAGAAGCCATATCACCTAGCTCACTCTTTCTTGTGCGAATGACACCATCAAATGGGGCTTTAATAACACTCTGCTCATTCTTTTGGTAATTTAAGTAATTAACCTCTGCTACAGCGCCATCATATTGAGCCTGAGCCTTTTCAATATCCTCAACTCGATAGCCTTTTAGCATCTGCTTGTATTTAGCTGAAGCTTCATCTAGTTGAGCTTTAATCTGTGTCATAGAGTAAAAAGCATTGTCTTTTTCCTGAGCAGAAACACTTCTTGCTCTATACAGTTTCTGGTAACGCTCGTTGGTAACGGTTGCAAGCTTTAAGTTATCCTCAAGCCTTTTGACATTGGCTCCAGCCTGTTTGATATCCTCAGTTCTATAGCCTCGAACCATTTCATCTAATGATGCTTTAGCCTGGCGCATATTAGCTTCATTGATCTGTATCTGATAGTTAAGAGCCTCTGTATCAAGGACAGCTAAGATCTCATCTTTTTTAACATTTTGTCCTTCATCAAAGTTTAATTTGACAATACGACCTGATCTTTCAAAAGCTAGTGAGCTCTGTCTGATATCAACATTACCATAAGCTTTAGAAAGTGCTTCTGAACCGTCATATTTTGAGTACATAATGCCTGCGCAGATAGCAGCAGTGATTACGAATGGAACAACAATTAACTTCTTATTCATGATTTAGCATCCAATCATATTTAGCCTTTTGAACATCAGTCTTAGTAATTTCTGCAAATGACGCAAAATCCATAAAAGGGTTATCTTCACAAAAGCAGACAGACGAAATACATGACATAAAAAAGACAGAATAGAGAACATTAAAGATATATTCTCTGTATTTTGGATCAAGGTTGAACTTTTCACACATGGAAGCCCAGATCTCTTTTAATTTGTCAAAAATCTCTTCTTTCCAAATCATGGCAATTTCAGGATCTTTAGCTGATAGTTCAGCCATCATGATGCAAAAACGCTTAAAGAACTCATCTTGGGTAATTTTTTGCATCCTAGTTAAGAGCTTTGCCATTCTTTCATGGAAAGTATCTTTCTCATCCTGATTCAAATCGATTAAGTTGTTTTTATTCTCTTCAAATTTCTTTTTTAGAGCAGCCTTTAAGATTGATTTCTTATCTTTAAAGTACAGATAGATTGTTGAGCGCGCCAGATGTCCTTCATTGGCAATATCCTGAAAGTTAGTCTCAAAATAGCCATTTTCAACAAACAGTTTCATCGCGCACATGACGATTTCAGCAGGACGTGTATCTTTGCGTCTTATTCTGTTTTTAGTATCCATTTTTATTAGCTCTTAATGACACTTGTGTCATTAAGTATAGATCGATTTTAGAAATTCTCAATAAGATAATGACAAAATTGTCATTATCTTATTGAGCAGAAGGGGTAAATTTTGTGTGATATATGAATAACTTTTTGAAAGATGTAGCTTTTGTATTGCACAACTTTTTTAATTTTGTAACGTACAAAAATTTTTCAATTTTTCCATACTGTAAGTTACAGGTACCAGTAAGAACGCGTACCGCCACAGAATTTTGGTATGTAAAAGTGAAGTTAAATTCAAATATGAGTAGAGGCGCTCTAAGGACTCTGCTTACCATGTTTTCATTACTCATCATTAGTTCTACTCTTATTTATTTTGGTTCAAGAGGTGATGCCACCACTATTGCTAAAAGCATTAAGTCAGGAGTCTTAACTGCGGATACAGTGGATGTCTCTTTTGAAAATGTAGGAGGGGTGCTGTTAAAGCGTGACATTGAAGAATCTCAAATAGTTAAAAAAGGTGATGTTCTAATGGTCTTAGATGATACTGATACAGCTATCAGTATTGAAAGAACCAAAGCTACCATTGAAGCTCAAAAGGCTTTAATTCTTTCAAAAGAAAATGAAATTGAAATTAGAAAAGCTAATGTAGATTTAGAGGAGTTAACCAAATGGAAAGAGATTGAACAGTTAAAGCAATCTCTTACCGTATCAGAGTCAGCAAAGCTCTTAGCACAAAAGCAATATAAACGAGCTAACTCTTTAGTTAATACAAGAAGTATCTCAAAGTCTGACTATGACAGCGCCAATTCACAGAATATCCAGGCAGGTGCAGCAAAAACTCAGGCTTTGCGTAAGTTACAGGCAGCAATTTACGGCGCCACAGACGAGCAGATAGAAAAGTTAAAGAGAACAGGTTCAGCAAAGGGTATGACCTTGTTATCAATTAAGAATGAAAGACTTGAGATTGATAACATGCTAAACGCTTTAGACAACCTTAAATCTCAATTAAAGCAGACTGAGGTTCAATTAAAACAAGAAGAGGTCAACTACAGTCGTCTTACTTTAATTGCTCCATGTGATGGCAAGATCTTAAAGATCCTGTATCAGCAAGGGGAGCTGGTATCTCCTAACTCTTCAGGTCTTACACTTGAGACTGATAGAAAGTACTTTGATATCTATGTAAGTGAAGATCAGGTACTAAAGTATAAAAAGGGAAAAAAAGTAAAAGTTCATTGTGTAGCTACAGACAGTGAGCTTACAGGTACTGTAAGGTTTGCAACTGCAACACCATCCTTTGCAGATCTTAGAATGACCCGCGAGCGTGGTTTGGGTGATCTGACCTCATTTCAGGTAAGAATATATGTAGACTCACCTGAGGTATTAACCGGTATGACAATGGAGGTACGTGATGAATAAGATCATAGCCTCCATAGATGAAGAGTTTCAGGCGATGCTCTCAGGCAGGTTCATACCTTACCATATCGCAGCATTCATGATGGCGATTATGATCACGCTTATAGTTTCAGTCTGTATGCGTCATGGTGAGGTCTTTGAAGGTAAGATTGCGGTTATCGATCTTGATAGCTCACAGTTATCTACAACTTTAATTGAGAAATTAAATACCTCAGCCTATGTGGAGATCACTGAGGTTTTCCATTCACCAGTATCAGTGCGTGATCTTACAGCTCATGATAAAAATATCGGTGTACTCTATTTTCCAAAAGGCTTAGAAAAAGAGCTCAAAAGACTCGATAGAACTTTTAATATAGGCTATTTTGCTGATTACTCAAATCTGGGGCAAAACGGTCAGGCTATTGCTAATTTAAGTGAGATGATAGCTACATTAGGTGCTGAAAACTCAGCCCCTGAGGTTGCAGCTTTGGCTAAATCATCAAGTGAAAAGGTACAGGCTCTGTTGCAACCTATGAATATGGTAAAAAGAGAGCTCTATAATCCTACAACCTCAGCTTCCATTACCTTTTGTAGCGCCTTTATCTACTTTTTCTCATCCATTATCCTAGGTCTTACCTCGGTGATGTTAGTAGGACGATTTAAAGTCTCGATGCGCTGGCAGGCAATTTTAGAGGATGGCTTTGCCTGTCTTTTAGCAAGATTGTTGCCTTATTCTCTTATCTACACTACTGCAATCTCACTTGTTACAGCACCATTGATTATCTTTGGGCAGATGAGATTTGAAGGAAACTATTTCTTCCATTTACCAAGCATGTTGATGACAGGTTTCTCAATTAGTGTGCTAGCTCTATTAGTTACATGGAAGACTAATCAACCTAGTAAAGGTGGCAGTAAGATGATCTTGATTGTGCCACCTGGCTTTATCTTAGGAGGATCTCTTTTAGCATCTGGTTATATGCCAGCTTGGGTAAATACAGTTAAGTTTGCCTTCCCTTTAACCTGGGAATATGAATTCTGGCGTGATTTTTCAATGAGAGGTTTACCCTTAGTTGATATGTTAAAAAGTTATGGTCAATATGCTCTGTATGTAACTGTAATTACCTCAATACTAGCAATTATTTATTTCAAAACTTGCATTAATTACTTTGAAATGAAGAAATTTGAACAAAAAGATGGAGAAAAAACTTAAATTGATGGCTAAATAAAAGCCTTAAATAAGCCATTGTTAAAAAAACATTAAATTTATTTACAAAAGCCCCTTTACAAAGAGGGGCAATTTGTTGATAATACTACGGCAATTCCACAGGGGCATAGTTCTAATGGTAGAACAGCGGTCTCCAAAACCGACGGTTGAGAGTTCGAGTCTTTCTGCCCCTGCCACTTCCTCAAAAAATCTCTATAAATTATCCAAAATTTATCCAAAATTTAATCAAATTTTTTACTAAATAACCTTTTGAAATACAAGTAAATTACTTTTGATTTTTTTTATTTTTCATGTTTTTTAGATTTTATTCATTTTTTAGCATTTACATAAGTAGATCTCCCAAAAGGTGATCCACTTGTTTTTTGTTAGCTAAATTTGAATCGCAAAAACTTGAGATCCTAAATTGAATTTTCAAAACTACTCAAAGTAGGATTTCAAATTTAGAGGTTAAAGAGTCTTATTCATATCTTTAGCAAAGACAGTCAAAAATATGTGCTAGGTAAATTAGAGAATGATCTTGTTATTTGATGTTTACCTTACAAATCTCCCGTTGGTTCTTGTATAGTGTATTGATAGAATTAAGCAAAAGCTAACAATACAAGTAAGTTAAAACTTATATCCCAACAACAAAATCTCTTTTAATGAATGAATTACTTTCTGCCTTGTGTGAAAGTAATGCTGTTTATTCTTTTTAGGTGTGACTATGCTAAAAGACGAAGAAAAATTAGAGCAAGACAAAACTGATGAAGTTAAAGCATCATCAAGCTTAGTTTCTGATACTGAAAGTGCAGATAAAGATCTTGTTGAACTTGTTGAAAATGATATAAAAGAAGATGAGACTGTAGTAGTGTCTAAATCAGATAAGACTGATAAAAGCGAAGATATCACAGATAAAGATATTTCAGTACCAGCTGACAATCAAGGCACTCAAAGTGCTGATAGTAAAGTTGCAAAGCATCAAATAAAAGAAAAAGTTACAGAAATATCAATCAACTATAAAGATGCAGTAAGTGATGATGCTGAAACTACAGAAGAACTTAAAGAGTTTGCCAAGAATATTAAGCAAAGTTCAGAGCTCACTACCGTTTCAAAAAAGGAATCAGATGAAGATGCAATCCTAGAATCTGAAGAAAAGACATTTGAAACAGAACTTGAAGAATACAAGCATTTAGCACCTCTCGATCCTCAACGTCTAGTCAAATATGCCGCACTAAAGCTTAATGGTCTTAATTGCAAAGTCAGTGATTTTAAATCAGACAAGTCTACTAATAATGATTATGAGTTTAAACTTATTATCAAAGCAAATTTCAGCATCAATGAAAACATCAGAGAATTGCCAGGTATCCAGCCTACAGGTGAGTATTGCCATGCCTCTGTAAAAGATTATGTTGATTTTAGAAAACGTCTAAGACGACTTATCTCATCTGATGAAAAAGCTATGGAAAGCTTTGTAGATAGGTATGCAGCTCAAGATCCTAATAGAGCAGTAGATAAAAGAGATGAAACATACCTCTACTATCCTGCTCAAGAAACAAGTTATTCACATCCTTGTGATACTTGTGGTGGTACCGGTGATGTACCTTGTGGTAATTGCTCAGGATCAGGAAAAGTTGAATGCAGACGTTGTAATGGCTCAGGCTTTTTAAATGAGGTTACTACTTACTCTGATGGCTCTAAAAAGACCAGAAAAGTAATGTGCTCTAGTTGTTGGGGAAGGGGCTACCATAAGTGTAAAGTATGTAAAGGTACAGGACTATTAACCTGCAGTAACTGTCAAGGTACTGCTATTACAACAGAAGTATCTGAGATCACGGGTATTGCTAAGTTCAAATCGTACTACAACTTAAAATTTTTAGCTGATCTTGATGGTTATCAGGAAATCAGCAATAAAACTGAAAAAGCTTTGTGCAGATATCCTCATGAATTTTTAAAGGACAATTTTGAGTTCTCTTTAGAAAGTGTCGTTAAAAATGACTTATCAGGAGATTCTCCTTTATCTGATGGTAATCCTTATATTGTCTATAAAAACACAGGCACCGGCATCATTGAAGACATTTCTGTAAGCGGTAAAACATACACAATGGTAGGTTTAGGTAATCCTACCGTACCTATCTTAAGACCTGCTATTGTCGATGATCTTTTAGCAAAAGATATTAAGGATATTGAGGTCTTCAAACAAAAGGGAGAACTCTCATACAAGACTGTTAAAAGAAAGTTCAAGCAGTATTCAAAAAACAAAGCTTTAAAACAGGTTATGGATTCTGTAGCAGATCAGAGTGCTACAGCTGAACTTTCAGGTAGTGAGTATCGCAAAAAGTTAGAATATGGTTGTTTTGGCGGATTTATCTCATATGAGCGCCTATGTGATTATGAGAATTACCTAAGATACATTGCCAAAAATTTAGGACCTAAGCAGACAAGACTAATTTGGTATGTAGCCACAATTTTAGTTTCAATTTACAGTGCTGTGTATTTTGAGGATAAATGGGAACGCTCTTTTGCAGATCATCCATTCCTAGTTCCTTTTGAAACTGTCTTGTGGTGCATAATTGGCATATTTTTAGTTGGTTTCTGCCTCAAGGTAGCAAGTGGCATTGTTACCTGGGTAAGAAGACGTTTTATTTCAAAACTGTATCGAAAGAATTCAAAAGTAGATGAGCAAACTCCATTAGGCTTTTTTATAATCATTGTCTTCTTTGTAACTGTTCTAGGTAGTTTATACGGTTTTCTTACTAAGTATGATTTCTTACCAAAAGGTGAGGGTAAAGTCATAGCAAGCTGTAACTATGTAATCGATGAAAGTAAAAGTTACGCAAACAGCGCAGCTGTTTTTGCAACTACAAAAGTCTATGGTTGGTTAGGAAAAGAACTACCAGATTTTGCAAAGCCAAAAGTAGAAACAAAGCAAGCTTCTACTACAGCAACAAAGTCAAACAAAACAGCAAAGAAACGACCAAACAAGTCATCTAAGAACTCTAAAAATAGAGAGCAACAGAAAAAGTAAAGGGCAGCAAAACAGTCTTTTGTTTTTATTAAGTCAAACAGAAAAGCAAAAGTAAATAAAAGATTGAGTATAAGCAGGTATGAAATGAGTCTTTTAGATAGTTACTTGAATATTAAGAATAAGGTGAAGTTAAACGATGCCATTATGGATGGTGTTGCAAAAGCTATTAGCCAAAAGGCAGCATCTGATTTTCAAGAGATCATTAACTCTAGCTCTTTAAATTCAGCTTCGCCCATAGATCATGAAGAAAAAGACAACCTAGATTACATTTCTAATAGTTCAGAACCACTAAGACTAGGTACTAAAAGAGATTTTGATACCGTCATGAGTACTATCAAATCTCTTAAAAAGTTGGAGAATAATGATAGTTTTATACAGACTAAATCTCTTGTAGAATCTTTTTTTACTAAGAATTTAGAGGAAGATTCTGTTAAAGATCTGATGAATAAACTCAAAGTAACTTCTGATCTTGATGCTTTTAAATCAATTTTATTCTGGGGACTGTACTTTACTGTATACAGTGTTTTTGAAGAGTCTGCTTCAAAAGATAATGTGGTGATTTATGGCTCTGAAGCTGTGGACTTGTTAGTTAAAGTAAACTATCCATCCTTTGGCGATTGGATACAGCAGGCCAAAGCAAAGTATAGAGATTCTGATATTTTTACTAATCCGTATTCAGAGAATTGGCTAAAGTTTTTCTATAGCAACGTAGAATTTGATAGAGAAATTTCAGAAGAAAACATTATCTCTAACTTATTGGAATTACAGAAAAGGTTAGTTAAAGAATTTTCTGATAGTAAGATAGGCAAACTTACTGCAGGATGCTACAAACATCCTAAAGCCATAGAAAAAATGAAGCAGAGTGGAGGAGGAAAAAAGAAGAAAAAGAAAGTGAAGATAGTTTTCAATTGTTTCTGTATTTAATTGGACTCTTTTTCTTTGTACTTTTTATTTGTATTCTCGCTAATTTGCGCTAATCTAGTAAGATCATATGTCTTAAGTTGATATTGTCTGAATTTGAGCAACCGTCCTGTAATTTATTTCTATAAGAGTTATTTCAAGCTAAAAGTTCTATACTGTCTATGTTGTTTAAGCTTTTTGCGGTGGAATAACAATGAATAAAGTTATGTTGGGATTGTTGCTTTCAGCTTTTACATTTTCTGTTGCCAATGCTACTGTGATTATAAATTCTGATGGAACTTCATCTAATATTGTAGGAAACACAATTTTAAATTCAGATGGCACTTCATCTACAATGGTAGGTAATTCAATATTAAACTCAGATGGATCCTCATCTACAGTGGTAGGAAATTCAATTTTAAACTCAGATGGTACTTCATCTACAATACTGCCTTAGTTCTACAGCAAGGCATTCAGATAAAGAAAAATTTAACAAGATAGCTCTTTTAATAGAGTTATGACTTTGTTAGTGACAAAAAGAGTTGTCTTGTTTTCATTTCAAATTTCCTTACTAGTATTGTTCATTTAGCACACGTTTATCAGTAAAATACCAATAAGCTTGCATCTGTAATTGATGCTCCTTTGCAATATTGGAATTTCATTATGATCTTTAATCCTAATCAGGTAACTTGGACACTACGTAAAGACGTTAAATTGCCTTTTGCTCCTCAGGAGAATGGTGATCCAGTTAATTACAAGCCTGTAGAGAGTGTTACTAGTTCTCAATTAACTCAAGCTGTTGCTAATACAGTTGATTCTCCTTTAAATCAAGTTGCAACAAGCTCAGTTGATACCTCATTAACTCATAATTATGAACCTTCCATTGCTAAAGTAGGAGCTCCTGTATCCATAAATGTTTGTTCTGATAATGCTGTATCACCTGTAGCCCCTGTTACAGAAACTGTTGCTCCTGTTACTGATAGTAGTGCTAATGCTTCACAAGAAGTAGCAAGCTTAGCTACAACTTCAACAGCTACAGCTCAAACAGCAACATCAGCAACAGTTACATCCTCACTAGCTACACCAACACCATTACCTTCTCAAGAATCTTCACCAGCAACTGCTGCTCTTCCTGAAAATGACACAGCTCCAGTAGTTGACGGCAGAGTTGTTGATAAGAGTGTTCTTGAGAATGTAAAAGAATCATTCCCTCGTTGGAAGACTTTGCCTTATAAGTTAAGATCAAAGAGAGCTGATCTATTCATCAATCTAAACTCAGATGTACCATTCTTACAGAGCTTAGTAGATTTTCTAAAGAGTAAAGGTCTAGATATCAAGCCATATGACGATTCAGTAAACTATCTCCCAAGTGACATTCTGTTATTAGATAAAACAGATCTTGTGCGTCAGGGTACTGTCTATGTATTGCAAGCTGGTAAAAGAGCGATATGGGATGAATTGCTCATAGAATTTGGAGATAGACTCAAATGACCTTGCCTCAAAGATATTCGGTTAGAGTCCTTACACGAGATGATCTGTCTTTAGTACCTCAATTAGAACAGATTGAGCTTAGAACTCAAAAAAACGCTTGGAATGCTCAGTCTTTAATTGAGTGTTTTGATGACAGTTACATCATCTTAGGCCTGTTTGATGTAGAAAAGCTCATAGGCTTTTCAGTTATCTATAACACAAAGTTTTCTACCGATCTCTTAACAATAGGTGTTGATCCTGATTATCAGGGTAAAAAGTTAGGCTCTTTACTCTTACATAGAACCTTAGAAAAAGCTCTGGATATCGAGGATATGGAATGCTTTTTGGAAGTAAGAGTAAGTAATATCGTGGCTCAAAATTTATACAAAAAGTATGGCTTTGTAGAAGTTGGATTGCGCAAGGAATACTATAATCCAATTGGTGCAGAAAAGGGCGAGGATGCTTATACCATGCATCTATCCGACATCAAATCTAATCTTGAGAAAATCTCTTTGTAAGGAGACAACATGCCTGCTAAGTTAGATCAAGACGCAAGACCCGATGAGAAGCTTCTAAAGCTGTATTCTTTGTTGCTGTTTACAGGTAAAGAATACTCGCTAACCGAGCTAAAAGATGAGCTTATGTGCTCTAAACAGACCATCGGACGTTTGGTCGATAAGTTAGAGAAAAGCTACTATGGAAACGTTGTTGTCAAAAGAAAGGGCAAGGAGAATTACTACAGCCTAAAAAAGCCATCTACATCCAAAGGCATGCACGTAAGTATCAATCCTGATGGTTTGCGCAAGATGATTTTATGCAGTGATCTGATGTGGCATCTGCTCTCATACAAAACACGAGATCAAATCGAAGCTTCAACTCTGCAAGCTCAGGCAAATCTGCCAACTGAAGAGCTTCCTTCCTTTAAGGATGTTCACTATGGCTATAGCTTTACCAAAGGAAAGATCAATTATGATGTCTGCGACATTGAATTGAATGATCTTGAAAAAAGCATCGCTTCAAGAAAATGCTGTGAAATTCTGTATCAGCAAAGCGTTAATGGAGAGTGCAAAAGATACACCATTGCACCTATGAAGCTGATTGCATACAGAGAAACTCTCTATATTGGAGCTTGGTGTGTAACCAGAGTTGGTAAAGTAGAGAAAACCATCGACAATCCAATGTTCTTTTTAGTTCATAGAATGCAGAAAGTTGAGGTTTTAAACAACCGTAGCTCTGAAAAGTTACCAGAGATTGATTTTAGTAATGAAACTTTTGGTTTTATAAAATCAGATCCGGTAAAGGTAAAGATCCTCTTTAAAAAGAAAGTTGCTACTTATGTTTATGACAGAAAGTGGAGTGATGATCAAAAGATCACTTTAAATGATGATGGATCTTTACTCCTTGAGTTTACCTCTGGCAATAAATATGAAGTGATCTCTTTTGTCTTAGGCTTCGGTCAGAATGCAGTTTTACTAGAGCCTGCCTCATTAAAAGATGAGATAGCAAAAGAGATTGAGTCTATGCAAAAGGCTTACGCAAAATCTTAAGCAATGGCGTAGGTTAAATTAGCTAAGAGGTTAAAACAAAAGGTGAAGTTACACAAGACACCGTCATAAATTCAGTATGGTGTCTGCAGTTTAGCTGCACCTAAGGGAAAAGCAATTTTGATGCTTATTGTGCTATCAGAAGGTCAGTGCACCTAACCTAGGTCTACTTTAGCGCCATCCTCGGTCTAGTGGCGCGGTTTAATTAGGTACAGGTGTTCTTTAAAATTCCTCTAGAGCCTTATTGTCAAAGACACTATCCTAAAAAGCCTATCTTTTTACCTTGATGTTCTTCAATGTTCTTAAGTTTGGCTTCATTTTCTAATTCAGACAAAAATACTGAATTACAAAGTGAGTCTTCATTTGCAAAAATGCCTGTATGCATTGCCTTTATCACATGGAAGTCGCCAGGAGTTAGGAACTTAATCTTTGACAGACGAAGCTTGTCCTCATCAGTGAATTTATCATGAGCTAAAGGTAAAAGCTCGGTTTCAAATAAAGCAAGCTTCTGCTTCTCATTAGCGTAGGTAAATTCAATCTTAGTTGAAAAGCGTCTTAGGACTGCTCTATCTAATTTGTCGATGTAGTTAGTAGTGCAGATCACAAAGCCTTTACACTCTTCTAAATGAGTCAAGAACTCATTTACCTGACTTATCTGCCATTGAGCTTTGGCATTGCTTCTGTCAAAAATAAGTCCATCAATCTCATCAATTACTAAGATCTCATTTTTGATATCAAGTTCATAGAAGAGCTCAGCAATATTCTTTTCAGATTGACCTACGTACATATCCAGAATATCACTTGCTCTTACGACCTTAACTTTCATGTTAACTTCATGTCCAATGAATCTTGAAAGCTCTGTTTTTCCAGTGCCTGCAGGACCATAAAAGAGCATAGTACCCATGCCTTTTTTAGACTTTCCTTTTTTTATAATAGAGGAAAGTTTCTTACAGCCATTCAAGAAAACATCAATATCTTGTTTAAAGCACACAGCTTCTTTGTTGAACTCTGAAAATCTCTTTATGTCAGTCTTTTTCTTTATGTCTTTATTATTGTCAGCATCTTCTCCTCCAGATAGGGGACCAAATAAAAATCCGCAACCTTTATTCTGATTGTTCAAGGTAATATTGGCCTGTAACTGACATTCAAGCATGTTTTTGATTTCTTTTGGACTTTCAAATAAGGCACAAGCTGCCTTTAGTGATTGCTCTATCACAGCAGGTGAAGTTACATACTTTTTATTAAAATCAGAAATGACTCTAGAGGTTAGCTTTGCCTTAGGGTATTTTTTAGCAATGCTCTTCCAAATACAGATCCTCTTTTGAACTTCCTTAATTGAGAATTTGATGCTCAAATTGAATCTACGCTTTACGGCACTGTCAATTTCACTTACATCATTGGTGATCCAAATTTTTGGAGCTGACTGTTTCTGCTCTAAAAAAGCATTAAGCCACGCCTTATCCTTGCTATTTCTAATCTCATAGCTTGTATTTAAAAGACGTTCAGCTTCATCAATGACAATCAGGCAGTTATCTTTATTTTCAGTGATCTTTTGGCAGGCTAAAAGCTTAGAACGTCTGTCTTGTTCGTTATCATCAACATCACTGTTTACACTGTATACGTCGAGTTTTAGTTCTTTTGCTAAAGCTCCTACGATACTTGATTTACCAGTTCCAGGATCACCGTATAAAAGGATATTAACAGGGCAGATCTCTTTAGATCCTAGTAGCTTTCTTAAAAGAGTGAGCTTGTTTTTATCTTTTTCAATTTCATCTGCTTTGAGTTCCGTATCGGAACCGTTGAACTTGAAAGCTTCATCGATTACGTTTTGACTGTCAGAATTTAAGATTTTATTTGCAAAAGAACTTAAATGGTAATCTCTGCAAGCGCATACAAGACCATAGTTCTCAAGTTTATCTAAGCTCTCTTTGATATTGGAAATTGAAGTTTCGTAGATAGCAGCTAAAATTTCAGAATCTTTGTTTAAATCTAGTTGTTCATCAAACAGCAGTTTGCAACAACTGTAACTGTCGATAAGATATATGAGCTCAAGAATTTTAGTTTCAATCTCGTTTAAAGAAAACATGCTTTCAAGCTTGGCTATTTTCTTTTGGTAATCTCTATCGGCCTTTGACATCTTATAGTTTTTTACATAATTGTCAGCTTCTGTTTTAAATAGGCTGAACATCAGCTCATATCTTAACTTGCATCGATAGCCACGACGTCTGCTACTAAAGGTAGCGTCATCATTTTCAGGTCCAAGATCGTCATTATCTAGCAGATCTTCAAACTCGTTTGCAGAAAACATGTCTTTTTTAGCTGCAGTTACGTACTTTTTGATGAGTTTTATTTGTCCTTGAGAGAAATTTGACTTCTCTAACATGGTTGTAAGATAGTTTTGTGTGAATTTAGAGCAATAATGTTTGTCTGAATATATCCAACCTAAGACATCTAAAAATCCTTTGATGTCTGCAGAGCCAACTCTATAGTCATTACAAGTTGATATGTTGTCTAAAAAAGCTTTGATTAAAAATGCACTTCTAACTTTTAAAGGTTTATCTGAATCAAGATTTAGGATTGCTTGCTTAATATAGTATTCCATAGACATCCTCTCTTTTACATAAAAGCTCTTACATCAGTATTTTTCAAATTGTCATCTTTAATGACGTATAGCTTTTGACCGTAATGTCGTACTAAAAAATGTATCTGTTCTTTTGAATGTCTACAGAATAGAAAATCATCGTTCCATAATTTGATGACTGTTTGAAGAATTTAAATATTTTTGTGATGATCTGTTGAAAGAAACTTTGAATACTTAATTTTAAGAATGAAATGTGTGTCCGATTTTTGATACAGCCGATTTAATTAATGGATCTCATCTATTATGAACACACTATCTTATTGTTGTTAACATTGTAGGTAATTGAATATGATTAAGATGCTATACTAAAGCCTAGAATAATCATTTAGGACGATGACATGAAATTTACAAAGTTACTGCCAAATTCATGCAATTTTAGAGATCTTATCGACAATAATAGAATATATGTTGATAAGACAGCTTTAATTTGTCAAATTGCAAAAGATGAAAAAGGTCCTTATTTCATTTCACGTCCAAGACGTTTTGGTAAATCGACTCTTATCAATACCTTCCATGAGCTTTTTGCTCATGGAACAGAGAAGTTTAAAGGTTTAGCTATTGAACCTTTGTGGCATGATAAGACTTATAAAGTCCTGCATTTAGATTTCTCATCCTATAACTTTTTATCTGAGATAAATTTTTGCGATTATTTTTATGAGGATTTAAAACAAAAGTTCATAGAATTAGGCTTTAGTGTCAATGATAGTAATTTGTCACTTAAGGCCCCGGACTGCTTGTGGACATTGCTTTTAAGAATGAGCACTCAGGTGAAGATATAGTCTTACTTGTTGATGAATATGACACTCCTCTCTCAGCTGTTTTAAATAATGAAAAAGAGTTTTTAGCTCGTAGAGATATACTCCATAGCTTTTACTCAAAAGTAAAAGAGTATCAAGGCAGATTCCGTTTCATCTTTATTACAGGCGTAACTTATTACTCTCATACTTCTATATTCTCTGCATTTAACAATCTGACAGATTTAACCTTAGACAGCGACTATGGTGCACTTTTAGGTTATACCACTGAAGAGTTAGAAGAGTACTTTAGTGAGTACATTGACAATGCGGCTATAGAATTAAATAAAGAGTATGAAACAGATTTCTATAACCATGAAACAGTGGTTGCAGCACTAAAGAGAAATTACGATGGCTATAGCTTTGATAGAAAGTGTAAAGCTCATGTATTTAACCCATGGTCAATTATTAAGTTTTTAGAAAGACCAAAAGAAGGTTTTATTCCATACTGGGTAGTATCAGGAGGTGCAACACCAACATTCTTAGTAAATTATCTAAAGCAAGGATTAAAAAAATACAATTCAAATGAATTGCAATCTCTGCTGAGTATTGACTCAACAGTCAATAAAGATACTGATTCTTTATATCCAAGCATAGAAAACATAGCTAATATTGATTTATTTGCTATCTTGTACCAGGCAGGTTATTTCTGCATTAAGACAGCTGAAGATGGATATTTTAAGGTTGGTATTCCAAATCTTGAGGTAAAGAAAGCTTATTCAAACCTTTTACTAAACCAGCTAACAAGAACTCAAGACACTAAGTTAAGATTCATTGAACCATTCAAAGAGGTTTTAGCATCAGGAAACTTAGACAGGATAAAAGAGTTATTCAATACCTTTATCAATGAGATCTCCTATGAAACCGTAAAGAACTTTAATGAAGCATGTTTTAGAGATGTACTAAAGCTAGCTATGCTTACGTTTAACGTATCCGCTTCAACTGAGGTAATGGGCTCTTGTGGAAGGGCAGATATTACAGCCGAAGCTGGTGACTATCTGTATGTCTTTGAATTAAAGGTAACAGATAACAGTAAAGACATTGCAACAAAACTTTCCGAAGCTAAAGAGCAAATCATAAAGAACAAGTACACAAGACGTCTTACAGATAAAACAGTAGTACCAGTAGCTTTAGTTTTAGAGAATAATTCTAAGAGAAGAGAAAAGACTGATATTCCTGTTTGTGAGATTGTTGCTTTAGAAAAGGTAACAGTTGATTAACCACTAATTTGTCTTTTCTGTCAATTTTAGTTCCTTCTTTTTGAAAGTTGTTTCAGATCGAGGAGAAGCTATTCCAAGAGCTTATCTCTAAATTTTTAACAGCCTTAGAAAATCGTTATGGCTTTCTAAAATTTAAGGCAAATTTTGAAAGTCTACTTTGGTGTAAATTGTGTTCAATTTTCTAAAATTTTAACTTTTTTTAGAAAATTTAAACGGTTACATGTTTTTTATTGCACTAAATCTAAGCGATTGACTAAAATATTCAGAAAAATCATCAAATAAAATAAATCCTTATATTTCAATAAATAACCATTTTATTATCCACAAAATTCATCTTAAAAGCTCATTTTTGAACTTTAGCATATAGAAAAAAACATTAAACACCTATAATACTAGAGTAACTGAGACGAAAGTCTTGATTAACTTATACTAATTAGGTCGCGAAAGTGACTATTTTCAAACAGGGAAATGCGATGCTTATAGGTATTCCTAAAGAGAGCTTGCAAGGTGAGACTAGAGTTGCTGCAACTCCAGACACCGTAGGTAAGCTTTTAAAATTAGGCTTTGAAGTAGCTGTTCAAAGCAATGCTGGTGCTCTTGCAAGTTTTGACGACTCTGCATATGAGAAAGCTGGTGCAAAGATAGGTAACGAGAAAGATGTTTGGGCAGCCGACATTATCTTTAAGTTAAATGCTCCAACCGATGCTGAAATTGAACTGATGCATGAAGGCCAAACTCTTGTAAGTTTTATCCGTCCTGCTCAGAACAAAGATTTAGTTGATAAGCTCAATGCCAAGAAAGTAACTGTAATGGCAATGGACATGGTGCCACGTATTTCACGTGCTCAGTCTTTAGATGCTTTATCATCAACTGCAAATATTTCAGGTTATCGTGCTGTTATTGAAGCTGCTCATGCTTTTGGCAGATTCTTTACAGGTCAGGTAACCGCTGCAGGTAAAGTTCCTCCTGCAAAAGTAATGGTTATCGGTGCTGGTGTAGCAGGTCTAGCTGCCATCGGTACAGCTCACTCATTAGGTGCTATTGTTCGAGCATTTGATACTCGTCTTGAGGTAGCAGATCAGATTAGATCAATGGGTGGCGAATTCTTAAAGCTTGATTTCAAGACTGAAGATGGCGGTTCATCAGACGGTTACGCTAAGGTAATGTCAGATGAGTTCATCAAAGCTGAAATGGATTTATTTGCAAAGCAGTGTAAAGATGTAGATATCATCATTACTACCGCTGCAATTCCTGGTAAGAAAGCTCCACGTCTGATTACTAAAGAAATGGTAGCTTCAATGAAGCCTGGTTCTGTAATTGTTGACTTAGCTGCTGCAACAGGCGGTAACTGCGATGGTACAGTTGCAGGTAAGGTTATTACTACAGACAATGGCGTCAAGATGATAGGTTACACCGATCTTGCAGCTCGTCTGCCTGCTCAGTCTTCACAGCTTTACTCAACAAACTTAGTAAATCTGATGAAGCTTTTATGCAAGAACAAAGATGGCTTAATCGATGTAAACTTCGATGACGTTGTTCTACGTAACATGACTGTTACTAAAGATGGTGAAGTTACCTTCCCACCTCCAAAGATCAGCGTATCAGCAGCTCCTAAGGCTAAGGCAGATGTTGCAGCTCCTGCAAAGCAAGAGCCTAAGAAAGCAAGCCCTGCTTTAAAGATTGTAGCTCTAGCTGCAATCGTAGTTGCATTCATGTTAATCGGTGGCTACGCTCCAGAGAAGTTCTTACCACACTTCACCGTATTCGTATTAGCTTGCGTTGTAGGTTACTACGTAGTATGGAACGTTTCACACTCACTGCACACTCCATTGATGTCTGTAACTAATGCTATTTCAGGTATCGTGGTTGTAGGTGCAATGGTGCAGATTGGCGATTCAATTATTATCGGCATTCTTGCATTTATTGGTGTTTTACTAGTATCTATCAATATCTTTGGTGGTTTTGCTGTAACACGCCGTATGCTAGCTATGTTCAGAAAACAGCAATAGTAGGTAAGGAGATAATTTAATATGTTAGGTTTAACTCATATGGCCTACATTCTTGCAGCGCTATTATTCATTATGGCGTTAGCAGGTCTATCAAAGCAGGAAACTGCAAAAATGGGCTGTCTATCTGGTATGGTTGGTATGGCCATTGCCTTATTAGCAACCTTCGTTCGCGTTGGCAACATTTTCGATAATCCATCAGTATGTATCTTCGTGATTGTTGTTGCCATGATCGGTGGTGCTGTTGTCGGTATTTACGTTGCACGTAAAGTTCAGATGACTCAGATGCCAGAGCTTATTGCTTGCTTACACAGCTTCGTAGGTTTAGCAGCTGTATTAGTAGGCTTTAACAGCTACATACACATGCAAGAAGATCCTGCTGTATTCTTAGCAACTCCAGTTGCTGAGTTAAATACTGAGTTAGTTGAAATCTTCTTGGGTATCTTTATTGGTGCTGTAACCTTTACAGGTTCTATCGTAGCTTACGGTAAGTTAAACGGTACTTATAAGTTACGTATCTTTAAGTCAGCTCCATTGAGCTTACCATATGGCAATGCTCTAAATTTAGGTGCTTTAGTTGTTTCATTCCTGTTATTGATTTGGTTCTTAGCAGCTAATGAGGCTCCTGCATTCCCATTATTAGTAATGACAGTGATTGCTTTACTATTTGGTGTTCACTTAGTTGCTGCTATCGGTGGCGCTGATATGCCAGTAGTTATCTCAATGCTGAATTCATATTCAGGTTGGGCTGCTGCAGCATCAGGCTTCATGTTAAACAATGACCTTTTGATCGTAACTGGTGCTTTAGTAGGTTCTTCAGGTGCTATTCTGTCTTATATCATGTGTAAGGCTATGAACCGTTCATTCATCTCAGTTATTGCAGGTGGCTTTGGTAATGCACCAGCTGCTGCTAAGAAAGATGAAGAAATGGGAGAGTATCATGAGTTAAAGGCAAATGAAGTTGCTGACTTATTAAAGAACTCAAGCTCAGTTATCATCACCCCAGGCTATGGTATGGCTGTAGCTCAGGCTCAGAATGCTGTTGCAGCTTTAACTGAGAAGTTAAAAGCTCGTGGTATCGAAGTTCGCTTCGCTATTCACCCTGTAGCAGGTCGTCTACCAGGACACATGAACGTTCTGTTAGCTGAGGCAAAAGTTCCATATGATATCGTATTCGAAATGGACGAAATCAATGACGATTTCGAGAATACTGATACTGTATTGGTCATCGGTGCTAACGATACTGTTAACCCAGCTGCAGCTGAAGATCCATCAAGCCCAATCGCTGGTATGCCAGTACTTGAGGTTTGGAAGGCTCGCAATGTTGTTGTATTCAAGCGTTCTATGAACCCAGGCTATGCTGGTGTTCAGAACCCATTGTTCTTCAAGGACAACACCTCAATGTGCTTTGGTGATGCTAAGAAGACTGTTGAAGATATCGTTGCAAACTTATAATTTAACTTAAAGCTAATTTCATAATATAAGAGGTCTTGCCCTAATCTGGGTAAGGCCTTTATTTTTACCTAAAGGTAAAAATAAAGAAGACTGTTAAGTGTATAGATAACTATACATAGGGGAATACTTATGGATCTTTTCTCTTTAGATGCAAGTCCTGCCAAACTTGTTAAAGGCAGACCAAAGTAAATTACTCAAAGCTTGACCCTGAGAAATTACGTCAGAGTGTAAAAGCTTTAAATGAAAGTAAGAATTTAATTGATTCTGATTAGGTAATGGGCAAACTTGACACATTCATCTAATGAATTATTGCAAGATAGTAAAATCTCTCATGTCTCACATAGAGGCTTAAATGCTTTTTTTGTGAAAAAAATTATTTTTTTATTAAAGTTTTTAACTTGATTGACCGATAATAGATCGAAAAGCAGAAGAGTAATAAAACTAATCTTGCCAAGGAGAGAATTATGGCTATAGATTCAAGTGCACTGACTAGCATCAGAAATGCTATTGCAAGTTATTCTGGCAGTGAATCTACATATAGTGATAAGCTAAAAAATGACGCTAATAACAGTGTAAATTCATTAGCTCAGAAGGCATCTTCATTTGCAACCAAGAGCCGTTATAAAGCAGCTTTTGAAGAGAAGATGAAGATTGCTAATGAATCATCTGATACTGTTGAAATCAGCAAAGAGTCATTAGCAGCTTTAAAGAAATACAATCAGACTGAAGTAAGTGTTGCTGCAAAGAAAGACTCATCAAGCTCAAGTGGCTACACTTATGATTATCAGGCTATCAAGAAAAAGAATCTTGAGAATATAGCAGCTATCGAAAAGGAAGTTGCTGAAAAGTACGGTAAGAAGACTGATGTTGCTGATAGTACCTCTAAGACTGCAGATGATAAATCAACAGTAAAGTCTGATGATACAACAAAGACCGCATCAACTACTGACAGCGTATCTTCTGATAAGACAACTGACAGCAAGAAAACTGAGAGCACTACCGATACTGAGAAGAAAACTACTTCATACAGCTATGATTACAATGCTATGAAGGCTAAGGATGCAGAGAATGCATCTAAGATCGAAACTGAGGTTAAAGCTCAGTATTCAGGTCATAACAGCCCAGATGACATTGTAAATTAGTCAGTTATTGATTTTAGTATGAGGAGGAGGGCAGAGGCTCTCCTCTTTTGATTTATAGGTAGGTGATTTGACTTAAAGCCTATCCGCTTTAAATCTTTGGGAGATATGAGGCAACACCAAGAAACTACTAGTTTTATTTCTCATCTTGCAGAATTACCCAAGAGCAAGGATCTTTTCCTGCCTCAGCTGTACCAGAACTGCTGATTACTTTAGCAATGGATGCTGAGCTTTTAACAACAATTAAAGAGGTCACTGTAGATTCAAGATCTTTTGAGACCTTGTCTATATCCAGTTTTAAAACAGGATCACCTGTAGATACCTGTTGTCCTAACTTGGCTATTGCAGTCATGCCCTCGCCTGTAAAGCTACTTGTGCCAATACCAAAGGTTACGTAAACCTCAACGCCCTGTTCGGTTCTTACAGCAAAAGCATTATTTGAAGCAATAAGTCTTGAGATAGTGCCAGAGCAAGGGGACACAATAGTATCAGCTCCTTTGTCTGGTACCACGGCAACTCCATCGCCAATCAGTCTTTCTGAAATTACCAAATCAGGTACTTCTTCTAATGAAATTAAATTGCCACTAATTGGAGTATATAACTCCAAGTCTGCTTCACCTTTTACTTCCTGACTTACTGTTTGCTTTTTTTGAAAAAAAGAAAAAAGTCCCATTTTTATTCCTTGATAACTGTAAGAGCTTTCTATTTAACTTACTTGTTTTCTAAGATTCAATCTTTATAGTGAGTTAACAATGTCAGAAAGCTCAGTTCCTGAATAAGTTGTCATTATTTTATTATACAGATCTTTGTCAAAAGCAGGTTGAATGTCTTCTTCTAGATTTAATCTTTCAACTACTGCCTTGATCTTGTCAATGTTATAAGCACCTGTCACAAGATATGTCACACCCATTCTATAAAAGAAAGGAATAAGCTCAGAGCGTGAGGCAAAGCGTCCTGCTACTCCTAAGGTAGCACCTGATTCAAAGGCAGCTTTAGCTGCCATTACAATCATTTTGGCTAAAACAGGTGTAAAGGTTTTATCAGGAGGACATGGAGCTGATGCGTACTCAGCTAGTGAGCTAGTACCTATGATCATCATAGAGCCTTCTTTAGCGATAGCAGGAGCTAAAAGTACGGCAGCTGGAGTCTCAATCATAAAACTAATCTCCATATCGCCATGATCAATCTTTTCACTATCAAGTTCGTTCAAACTGTCATTTGCTAATTTTAAAAGGTAGTCTTTTTCTGAGATCTTGGTTACCAGAGGGAACACAATGGTAATGGTTCTGCCTTTTGAAGCTCGTAAAAGCGCTCTAATTTCCTTTTTCAAAAGATTAGTACCAACATAAGCTCCATAGCCTTTTAAAGGACCTGAATCATCTAATCTGATATTAAATAAAGGCTTTTTATCATCAGCAAAGTCAAAGGTTCTTGCTGTAATTGGAGCTCCTTTTTTAATAGGAGAGATGATCTTATAAAAACAGTCGGTCATTTCATCTTCAGATGGTTCATAACTTGAAGATAAAAACAAGAATTCAGATCTTAACAGTCCTAACCCATGGTTTTTAATCTGTTCATTACTACCTTTGCTAATAGCGCCTACTGCACAGGCAATGGTTAGATTTAATAAAGACTCATCATTTATCTGATCCTGATAGAGATCTTGCATTGTAAGCAAGCTCTCTTTGATGTCATCTGATGGCTCTACAATCACAACCGATGAATTACCATCAACTAGTACTGTAGTTCCGTTTTTTATAGTGGTTGCATCAAAAACACCAAACACAGCTGGAATTGATAACTCTCGCAACACTACACCTAAATGTCCTGAGTCATGACCTCCTTCTAAGATCACGCCCTTGATGCACTTAGTATTAAGAGATAATAATTGCGCAGGAGAGATATTAGTAGTTATTAGGATCACGTCTTTAGTAAGTGTAGGCAGTTCAATTTCATCTCCATGAGCATGCTCAAGAGTATGAATGAACTCATTCATAAGTGAGGTTAACTCTTCTTTATCAGCCTTTAAATCATTATTATGCTTATAAAACGCATCAAGATTGCCTAAAAGTACGGTTCTTGCTGCCATACATGAGGAACAGCCTTGATTTATAAGATCGATAACCTCTCTTTTGTTGTCATCAGAGGTAATAAAGCCTGCAGCTGCGCCTAAAAGATCACGTACTGTGTCTTTGGCTGGATTTACAATTTGACGCAATTTTTGGGCAAATTGGCTGGATTTTTTAATATATCTGTCAATTTCGCTTTCGCTATCAAAAGTAAAGAGTTCTTCTTTACTGTATTCTGATTTCTGCCTTGCTATGACTAAAGCGGGTGCTACTGCAATACCAGCTCCTACAGAAACGCCTGAGAGTGTATACATAAAAACCTCTTGCTTTTATTGCGAAAAAACTAGTTTCTAACAGTTATGAATCTCTAGTTTGTGATAATTACTTATAAACTAGTTAATCCCGCTAGTTCATAACTATGATTTTATTACTATAATTTCTTGCTATTTCAAAGAATTAACTTTTTGCATCTCTACATAATACTTAGTGCCAGCACATACGGCAGCAGGAGGTATCAGAATATTTAATACAGGAATACCTAATAAGAACGCTACGGTAGCGCCTATAGTAAATGTGGGAATAGTATGTGTCTTTAAATCATTCATCATCAATGTAAAAGAGATCTTATGGTTATCATAAGCATAGTCAGTGTACTGCAAAGCTCCCATCCAGGCTGTAAGCAAGAACCAGGCAATAGGTGAGAACACATTGATTACAGGAATAATAGAGATCACAAGACAAATTAGAGCTAAAGGTAAAAAGAACAACTGCTTTTTAAATTCTCTTGCAAGAATTCTGGGGATATCTTTTAAAAGATCAACAACTCCCATGTCATCGCCATGAGTGCCGTTAATTAAAGCTTCTACTTTGTCAGCTAATAGCCCATAGAAAGGTGATGCAATAATCGTAGCTACAGTTGAGAAAAAGTAACCACAGACAAAGATGATCATAAGTCCTAATAAATAGGAAAGTACATAGGCTACAAAAGATAAAAAGTCAGGCAATCCTTCAAATAATGAGAAAATTAAAGCTTTGATGTTTGTAAACAAGAGGTATGAGCAGGTAGACATAAAAAGAACATTCACAATTAAAGGAATGATGATATACAGTCTGCACTCTTTACTCAAAGCTAGTTTTAAACCAGTAAAAATATAGGTAATCGCCTCAGAAATGGTGATCTCGTGAGGTGGTCTTAAGTTAGTCTTTAGATTCTCGTTCATAACTATAATCCTATGCTTTTTTGGCAATGATACCATTTTGACTGAGCGCTTTGCTTAGAGTTCATTGCAAAAATGCACAATTTGCACAAATAGTTCTAAAAGTCCTTTTGGGCACATGTTAAAAGCTTCATTTTGAGTTTACTTTGCTCCTTACAAAATTTAGCTCTTATAAAAGACTTAATCGTGCGATAAAACAAAGAAAAAATAATACATTTAGTTTAAAATAAGATGATTTTGTGAAGACTAAATCCAACCTTCTTTGAAGTTAAAAGTAAGATAAGTTAACAGGAGCAAAAAATGTCACTTAACGATTCAAGTTCTTTAATTTTAATTGTTGGTGCCATTGCCATTTTAGCCTTTGTTGTTCATGGTTTATGGTTTTCTGGCAGAAGCATTAACCGTAAATTAGTTAAAGGCTCAAAAGAAGATCAGGAAATTGCTCTATCAAATGCTGTAGGCAAGGTTCGTATTGTTAAGCCAAAAGAGATTGGTGCTGAAAATGATTTTAATGCTTTAAATGTAAAGCATGAGAATTACTCAAGTCAGAATAGCAATAATAAAGTTGAACCTGTAGTCTCTTTGTCTACTGATTTTTCTCTGCAGGAAAAAGATCCTAGAACTCCTGAAAATACCTATGAGTTAAATCTTTTTGCATCAGAAGGTCGTCCTTACAGAGGACTTGATCTTGAAGAGCTGTTTAATAACTATGGTATTTTAAAAGGCGAAAAAGACATTTACTGTGTATATGAGAATCCACAATTAAAAGACAGAATTGTGTTCAGACTCTGCTCACTAGAAGCTCCATATGCATTCCCTGATAATATGGAATCCTTTTCAACCTCATCTTTAGCTTTATATATGCAGTTACCTCCAAAAGGTAAAGCATTCTTATACTATAGAGCAATGCATATTGCTGCAAAGTGCCTAGTAGAGCATTTAGGTGGTGTCATTAAAGACAACAATAACAAAGAAATGACCGATGAGTCTTTAGAACAGACTGAACTTCTCTTAAAGAAATATGACAAATCTGATGCTGAGGAGTAATCGTCATGACTGGTACAGCTGTTACTTCTAAAAATGTAGAGGCTTTAAATCCTGATGAACTAGAAAAGGAATACCGTAAACTTGTAGATACTCTAAATTCTTATTCTAAAGCTTACTATGTTGATGACAATCCTGTAGTTCCTGATGCTGAATATGACAGGCTCTACCGTCAATTAGAGTTAATAGAGCAAAGTAATCCTAATATCATAGCTGATGATTCACCTACAAAAAGAGTAGGTGGTGCTACCTTATCAGAGTTTGAGCAGGTAACTCACCGTGTCCCATTGATGTCTATGGGAGATATCTTTAATAATGCTGAACTTATAGATTTTGATGCAAGAATGAGTTCATCCTCAGGTCAGAGTGACGTTGAGTATTGTGCTGAGCCTAAATTAGATGGTCTTGCTGTATCTTTAATTTATAAAAAAGGTAAGTTAGTTCAAGCTGCAACCCGTGGTGATGGCAAGATAGGAGAGAATGTCACCTCCAATGTCATGACCATTAAAGCAATTCCTTTAAAGCTAACAGGAGATAAGGTTCCTGATTACATTGATGTAAGAGGCGAGGTGATTATGACCCGCTCAGGCTTTAATCAGTGGAATGAAAGAGCTAGAGCAACTGGAGGTAAAGTCTTTGCCAATCCTAGAAATGCAGCAGCAGGCTCTCTAAGACAGTTAGATCCAAAAATTACTGCTAAACGTCCTTTAGCTTTCTTTGCCTACTATGTAGGTGAATGTGAAGGTTATGATTTACCTCGTGATCAGTACCATCGTCTTTTAGCTTTAAAAGAATTAGGTTTCCCTGTAAATTCTAATATCAAATGTGTAAAAGGTCTTAATGGCTTAAAGACTTTTTATGAGGATATCCTTTCAAGGCGTGAAACACTAAACTACGACATTGATGGTGTTGTTTTAAAGATAAATTCTTTAGATACCCAAGAAGAGATGGGCTTTACAGCCAAAAATCCCCGTTGGGCTATAGCCTATAAATTCCCACCTGAAGAGATGATGACTAAACTTTTAGATGTAGAGTTTCAGGTAGGAAGAACTGGAGCGATTACTCCTGTTGCTAAATTAAATCCTGTTTATGTAGGCGGAGCTACTGTATCTAGTGCAACCTTACACAATGCTGATGAAATTGAGCGCTTAGGCTTAAAAATTGGCGATATGGTGATTGTTCGTCGAGCTGGTGATGTGATCCCTCAAGTATCAGGTGTCGTCAAAGAAAAGCGTGATGGCACTGAGAAAGATATTGTTTTTCCTAAATACTGCCCTGAGTGCGGAAGCTTAATTGAGAAAGTAGAAGGTGAAGCGGTTGCCCGTTGCACCGGTGGACTTGTATGCTCTGCTCAATTGCGTCAGTCAATCATCCATTTTGTCTCTCGTGATGCGATGGATATTGAAGGCTTTGGTGACAGAATCATCGAGCAGTTGGTTGCTACTAAAAAGATCTCCTCAGTTGCTGATCTTTATACTTTATCCGAGAATGATTTAGCAACTACTATTCTTGATAATGGTTCAGAGGACAGAAAGGTAAGATTTTTAGGTCACGTGGTAGCTAAAAAACTGATAACTGCTATTGATAAATCACGTGTAACCCCATTAAATCGTTTTATCTATGCTCTGGGTATCCGTGAGGTCGGCTCCTCAACAGCAAGGACTCTAGCTTCTAACTTTAAGACTATCGACGATTTAATAAAAGCCTCATATTCAAAACTATTAAATCTGCCAGATGTAGGTCCTGTGGTGGCTCGTCATATTGCTGATTTCTTTGCTGAAAAGCATAATCTTGAGATTATTGATAGATTAGTTAAAAGAGATGATGGCTTCTTATTCTCAGCTGGCATTGAGTTAACTACACTCCCTCAACAAAGTGAGCTAAATGTAGACAATCAGCCTTTCTTAGGTAAGACCTTTGTGATCACCGGTACTTTAGATTCTATGGACAGAAATGAGGCTAAAGCTAAGCTTTTATCATTAGGCGCAAAAGTCTCAGGATCTGTTTCTAAAAAGACCTTTGCTGTAGTCTGTGGTAGTGATCCTGGCTCTAAGCTTACTAAAGCTACAGAGCTTAATGTACGAGTGATCTACGAAGAAGAGTTTTTACAGCTTCTAAAAGAAAACGGCCTTTCTTAAATCAAAGATTGGTACTAAAAAGAATTAATTAGTGCTGATTTTTGGAGCTGCAGAGCAAGGCTCTGCAGTCCATAGGAGGTGTATTATGTTAGACAATACAAAGATATTGTATAGCTATTGTAAGATTAAGACTTACTACTTGATCACAACTAAAGGTGTATCTGTAACTTGTGTATTTGATGCTACAGAATCCTTATCTGATATTGCCTTTTCTAAGACTTCAGCATGCTCAACAGGCATATACAAGCCATGGTGAGAGTCAATCTTATCTCCTGTGTAACCAGAATTTAGTTTTCTAATCACCTCAATTCTAGCTCCAGACAGTCTTGCTGCCTCATTTAAGCTGTTTAATCTACCAGCAATATCAACTCTTCTAAAAGCAGGACGGTTCTTAATCTTAGGTAATCTTACACCGTAGAGCTCAGGGTTCTTTAAAACATCTGAATAAGCTTTAAATCTCATTAGGTATGCTTTAGTTGAACGAGACAGACGGATGTTCTCAGCATTAGGATTTTTTACTCCTGCTTTTGCGGCTCTCTGTAAAGCCTTCTTTACGCCATACTCACCCTGATTGTAAGCTACAGCTACTAATTCCCAGTCGCCTAAATCACGATACAATCTTTGCAGATACTTGATGCCAGCCTCAGTTGAGGCAAAGAAATCATAAATACCGTCGTAGTTTTGTGTTTTGTGTAATCCTAATGATTTACCTGTAGAACGAACATACTGCCAAGCACCATGTGCGCCACCATGATGTACCTTTGCATTCAAGCCACTCTCCAATAAAGGAATTGCAGCTAACTCTAGTGGAACATCATGTTCTTTGAATTTAGTTAAAAGATAATGCACATATACATCATTTCTTTGAAGATTATGTGTAATAGTGCGTGCAAATTTGCGTGCTAAGGCCTTTTCTTGATTATTAAGTTTTAGATTTAAAGTAAATCTAGACTCATCAGCTAAATCTGTTTCCCAAACAGATTTCTGCTCTCTTTGAGCTTCAAGCTCTCTTTCGTGAGCGATACGCTCTAATTCAGATTCATTAGTATTAGCCTGGACATTCGATGAGCACGCATTGATTGACATTAGTGCAGCAGCAACTACACCAACGCAAAGATATAAAGTTTTTCTAATCATCCTACCTAACTTCTTGACTACTGAGGCTAAAGCCATTTTCATCCATATTGTTACTTACGATAATTAGGAGCAAAAACCTTCATCGAGGATTTTGTTATCTCCTAAAGCGGCCGTTCTTGCAAGTTCATCGCAACGCTCGTTTTCAGCATGTCCTGCATGTCCTTTCACCCATTTAAAAGTGATTTTATGTCTGGAACATTCTTTATCGAGTCTTTGCCAGAGATCCTTGTTTTTCACAGGCGCCTTTGTGCTAGAAACCCAGTTACGGCGTTTCCAACCTTCAAGCCATGAAGTCATGCCATTTTTTACATACTGACTGTCAGTAGTAATAGTGACATTACATGGCTCTTTAAGAGATGAAAGCCCTACAATTACTGCCATGAGTTCCATACGATTGTTAGTCGTACGGATGAAACCTTGGGCAAGTTCTCTTATATGTCCCTTATAGCTTAAGATAACTCCATAACCACCAGGTCCGGGATTACCTAAACAGGAACCATCGGTATAGATTAGGACTTCTTTCATAGTCATTAAAAATTTCGATGGAAGAAGCTAACCTTCCTTAAAAAACATAATAGCAGTGTAAAGAAACACTACCGACATTATAACAGAAATTTTAGTAAATTAATTTGTCTTATAAATCAATAAGAAAATTGCAAAAACAGCCTTTTACAAATACTAATTAATCTAATAATTAATAGGCAAAAGTGAAATTTGCTATTAATTCTACTTAATCTTACTTAACGCAGAATTAATCTTTAGTTAATACATAAAGTTAAAAATTCACTTTTTTTAAGACTGCATGCTTAAGCTTCAAAAACACACTCTTTAAGATCTCTTTTAATGAGATCTAAAGTGAGAGTTTTTAATGATTCTGTTACACAGTTATTCAAAACAGTACACTTAAAAACTTAGCAAAGACTTAGCTTCTATAAGATTTGTAATGTCGCAACTTAAGCTAATTTAAGCTAAAATTACATCTATGTTAAGGAGAATTTAACTTGAAAAGACAAGTAGCTTTAGATACAGAAACCACAGGTAAATCAGATGATGGTACTCCTGGTGAGCACAGAATTATCGAAGTAGGTTGTGTTGAAATTATCGATAGAAAGTTAACTGGAAGAACACTGCAGTTATATGTTAATCCTGAAAGACCAGTTGATGAAGAGGCTTTTCAGGTACACGGTATTTCTAATGAATTCTTAGCAGATAAACCAAAATTTGCAGAGGTTGCCAATCAGTTAATTGATTTTATTAGAGGCTCTGAGCTTTTAATCCATAACGCAAAGTTCGACGTAGGCTTTATGGATAAAGAATGGCAGTTGCTAGGACTTAGTGAAACTACTACAGATATGGCAACTGTTGTCGATACTGTGTCTTTAGCCATGCAACTGTGCCCAGGACATCAGGTTAATCTTGATAACTTATGTAACCTTTATGATGTAGACAAGTCTGCCCGTACTGTCCATGGCGCGCTATTAGATGCTCAGATCTTAGCTGAAGTTTATTTGGCTATGACTGGTGGTCAACGTGATCTTGAGTTCTCTGAGGTAAGTGCTCACGGTAGTGCCAAATGGAAGAGACCTGAAGGTGCTAAACTGCCTTTAATGCGGGTAGAAGCAGACAGACTTGCAGTTCATATTGATAAAATGATTTCTCTATCTCAGGGGCGTCCTTTAAAATGCGAAGAGGGTAAACCTAAGATGGCAGGTTCTAACTGGTCATCTGACTATGATATGGTATTCCTAGAAAAGGGTGAAGAAGAGAAAAAATCAGATTATAAAGCTAGATTAAAAGCTCAAAAAGAAGAGATGATCCAAAAGCTTTTAAATCCTGAACAACAAGCTTTATTAAAAGAATATATGCAAAAAGATCATGAAGCCTACATGGAGTGGGAAGATCGTGTAATGGGAAGAGTCAAAAAGAAGTAGGTAATAGAAAGAGGTAGAGGAGAAAGATTATGACTAAGTTATCTTTTAATGTCCTAGACGATTTAAATCAGTCTTTGAAGGTCTTAAGTGATTTTATTGCACAAAAGGATACTAAAGAGGTAATTGAAAAGGCTATCTCAATCATGGCTGATTCAATTAAAAATGGAGGCAAGATCATGTCAGCAGGCAACGGTGGCAGTATGTGTGATGCTATGCATTTTGCTGAGGAATTAACCGGTCGTTACCGTGACAACCGTCCTTCATATCCTGCTATTGCCATTGCTGATCCTAGTCATTTAACCTGCGTGGGTAATGACTATGGCTTTGATTATGTCTTTTCACGCTTCTTAGAAGGCATGGGCTTTAAAGGCGATGTTTTTTTAGGTATTTCTACCTCAGGTAATTCAAAGAACATCATTGAAGCTTGCAAAGTATGTAAAGAGAAAGGGCTTACAAGTATTGTTCTTTTAGGTAAGGATGGGGGTAAGTTAAAAGATCTTTGTGATTTACCGATTATCGTACCTCATGTTGGTTATGCTGACAGAATTCAGGAAGTTCATACCATGATTATCCACATCATGATTAGAGGTATTGAAGAGCTTTTAAAATAGTTCTAAAGTTCTAGTTTCTCAAAAGCATTTTTCATCAATTATTTACAATAAAGCCTGACTTATGTCAGGCTTTATTCAAGCATATCTTATTAAGTTACCTATAGCAGGTACTTTATCTTATTTTGTTTTCTCATGCTTTAAAGGCATCATTGCTTGAAAATAGTAAAGCTGTGCTTCAAGTTTCTTAAAGGCAGCTTCCTTAGTGCAGTTAGCATCATCAGCTTTTGGTGAAACTAAAAGCTGCTTTCTGTCAGTTATCTTATAAGATACGCCGTAGTTATCAGTTTGCAGTTCACAGGCATAATCTTTACCATAGCCTACAGAAACAGACTGATTGTATGCATAAGGGAAGTTACACTTGTCATTTGACAGCATGTCACACCCAAAAGAATAGAAAGTGTAATCGGATACTGCATGAGAAACAAGAGTTGTGATGATGTCCTTATGAGAGCCCAAGCGCTTAGGATCATATCTTACTGCGGTGTTTCTTATATATTTTTCTGGCATATATAAATAGAAAGGTACCTCATGACCAAAGACTAACTCCTCTGGGTAGTCAGAATAGCCAATACCTCTCATATTGTGATCGCCTGTAGCTGCAATAAAGATATTATCTTTTAAGCTCACATCCTCCTTTACAGCATTGATGAATTTACCTAACTCATCATTTGCATAGCGGAATGTTGCAAAGATAGTCTCTGTATTGTCATATGGAAATCTGCCTAAAGTCTTTTCATCTAATTTAATCTTTTGGATCTCAACATCCTTAGGTAATCTGTAAGGAGGATGATTGGTAATAGATAGAGTCATGATAAAACGAGGTTTATCATGCTTCTCTTTTAAGACTTTATAGGTCTCTTTAAAAAGGTATTCATCATCAATACCCCAAGCACTTGCTGTTGCATTTGGGAAATCTTTTAGAACATTGCTTCTTTCAATTACTCTGTCAAAACCTAACTCTCTTAAGAAATTGTCATAATTTCTCCATGATGAAGTTGAAGCGGTGACAAAGATGGTCTCATATCCAGCCTTTTTAAACAGCTCTACGATGTTACAGATATAGCTCTTTCCTGAGTAAGCTGAGGTAGACAGATTTAAGTCTGGTACTGCTACAAAAAGTCTGGTTAAACTGTCTGAAGTACCATCACCCTCTGAGACGAAGTTTGTAAAGAACATATCTTCTTTAATATTCTTACGAAGAGCTCCTAAAAGATCACGTGTATCTTTATTATCAAAACTTAAGATATGAGTACTCATACTCTCCATGACATTAAAGACAATATCAGGTTTGTGCTCTTCTAAAAACTCATTTTTTCGAGTGGTCTTTTTAAGTGGTCTGAAAAGATCATTAAGATCAGACTTATCTACCTTAAAGCCTAATTTATTGTAGGTTGAGGCAATGTCATCAGCAGTTACTGTAGGTAACTTAGCTGAGATCTGATTCCATTTATAAGCCCAGTAAAAGGCGATGATTCCATTTGGAATATTGTTGTTAACCGCAGGCTTATCGCAAATCTGAGCATTTAACTGCCTTAAAGGGAAGGTTCCAAAAGAACCTCGAATGAATCCAGAAAATGCAAAAACTAAAACTAAAAAGAAAACAGATAAGGAAATTTTAAACGATGGTACTAAATTAAACTTAGCTAAAAAGTTTAAAAGTTTTTTATGTAACAGCTTGTAAACTACGCAAGCAATGATGATCCCAATTAAACCTGTAAATACAGGATAGTCACTGATGACTGTTTTTAAAACCGCTAGAGGATCTTCTTTTGAAATAGCAAAGATAAAGGTATCAATGCACTTTTCATAAGTCTTAAAGTAGAAATAGTTAATTACAGCAAAGACAAAGATAATAAAAATTACAAAATGACTGTAAATTTGTAAGAATTTTTTAATTTTTTTGAAAAAATTAAAGGAAAATAAGCAAATTGTGAGTAATAAAGGTAGAGAATAAGCAATAGTGATGATCTTTAAGTCAAATCTTAAAGAAAGAATAAAAAAGCCTAATTGCTCTTTAAAAGAAATCTCAGAAAAAGGGCTTAGAGCAAACTGAAAAAGCATAATGACACGCGCTAGTGTCAAAATTGCCAGCATGAAGATCATGCCTGTGAAGATGATATTAAAGGAGTCTTTTAAATTTTCTTTATTGCTGTTTGAAATCGGGCAAAATAGCATCATTTTGCATTCCTGCACTAAAAATAAATTTAGAAAAATTCTCTATGAAATAAAGAGCAGAGACTTAATTTTGAAAGCTAGTGATTCTAGCATAAACATGAACAATATCACGATTTTTTTTGAAAGCTAAGCATACCAAAATTTACTACAAATTTCATACTAAAAGTCGCTTATGACAGTCATTATTACACAGAATTATCTTTACTGTATGTAAAGAATAAGCTTTCTTTAAATATTTGAATCTCTTTATAAAGTTTCACATTGTAGAAATATTGAACTTAATAATATTCATTAATATTTTAAAAATTCTCTCAATGTAAAACATGATATATGGCAATGACTATATACTTTTGTGTTATAAAATTAACAATAAATGCAATAATTTATTTGTATAGGTTTAATATTGTGCAAAAATTGGTTAATTTTGATAAATTTTAATTAGCGTTTAATTCATATAATTGAAATGTCATTTGGGTAAATGAATGGGTGAATAAAATGCAAAAAACTTCAATTCAAAAGAAATGGTGGTATGGAAAAATTGCCTACCAGATTTATCCAAAATCATTTAAAGATAGTAACGGCGACGGTATTGGTGATATTCAAGGTATCATTTCAAAACTGTCTTATTTACACGATTTAGGTGTTGAGATTGTATGGATTTCTCCTATGTATGTCTCACCACTAGTAGATCAGGGCTATGACATCGCTGACTACGAACACATTGATCCTGTATTCGGAACTGATGCTGATTTTGATGAATTAGTAAAGAAAGCTAAAGAGCTTGGAATTTCTATTATTATGGATCTTGTGGTAAACCACTGCTCATCAGAACATGTCTGGTTTAAAAAAGCTATAGCTGATAAAAATTCACCATATAGAGATTATTTCTATTTTAGACAGGGCAAAGCAGACGGTACACCTCCTGACAATCTTCGTTCTTACTTTGGAGGTTCTGTATGGGAGAAAGTTCCTAATGAGGATAACACCTATTATCTTCATTACTTTGCAAAAGAGCAGCCTGATTTAAATTGGTACAACCCTAAAGTACGTGAAGAAATCTATGCCATGATGAACCGCTGGTTTGAGCGTGGTATTGATGGCTTTAGAGTTGATGCAATTATGAATATTGAAAAGGATTTGTCATTCCCAGGACTTCCTGCTGATTCTGATGATGGTATGGCATCAAGCGCCACCATGTCACATAAACTCTCAGGCAAGATTGGTCATTTCTTAAATGAGATGAATGAAAAGACTGTAGCTCTGCATGACAAGTTCTCAGTAGGCGAAGCTTTTGGTGTGGATACAGCTTTATACCCAAATTTTATCGGTGATAAAGGCTGTTTTGGTACCATCTTTGATTTCAAACCTCGTGAGTTAGTGGAAAAGAGCGTAAAGGTTTATCAAAGACGTCCTGTAAACTTCACTATGTTCAGAGATGCAACTTTCAAGTCTCAGGATGCTGCTAATAATGTAGGATTTTTAGCTCCAGTAATGGAAAATCATGATGAGCCTCGTGGTATTAGCTACTACATTCCCAAGGAGTGGGAAAACGAACATGGAGCAAAGGCTTTTGGTACTTTCCTAATGATGCTTCGTGGTATTCCTTTTATTTATCAAGGACAGGAGTTAGGTCTTAAAAATCCTACTTTTAATTCTATTGATGAAATTGATGATCTGGCAACTCACGATATGTACAGGATCTGTATTAAAGATGGTCTTGAAAAAGACAGAGCTTTAGCTTTATGTAGCCATGAAACAAGAGACAATGCCCGTTGTCCAATGCCATGGGATAACAGTGAATATGCAGGATTCTCTACTGTAAAACCTTGGCTTAAGACCTATTCATATAAAGATGAATTAAACGTTGAAGCTCAAATTCATGATGAGAACTCAACTTATAGCTATTACAAAAAGTTAATTGCTATAAGAAGAGACAAGAACTACCAGAAGATTTTTACAGAAGGTGAATTTATAGGACTACTATCTTCTGATTTGACTGCTATCTATAAGATTGCAACTGAAGATAGGTCGATCTTTGTAATGACTAATCTTTCAGACAAATGTTTAAAGTGTGCTGATGCTTTTGATTTATCAGTACAGACTTGCACTCTTTTGCTAGAAACTCATAAAGGTGTGGTATCTCAAAATGGTAATGAGATCACTTTGGCAAAGGGTGAGAGCGCAGTATTTCTATTGGCAAATAGATAATTTAAGCAGATAAGACTGCTGTTGGTGTTTATTTCTTCCATAAGGTATTGGTTATGGCTGGCTTGAGAAAAGAACTCAAAGAAACGATTCGTCATGGCTCGAACGTATATCCTTTGGCAGGATATATCTGTAGAGGTAAGCGGTTTAATATTAACATCGGTATGCATTGGCATCCTGAGGTTGAGATTAACCGTTTTGAAAGTGGCGATTTTGTCTATAACTATGCTATGAAAGAATACAAGATCAAAGGTCCTTGTATTGCTATCTGTCCTGGCAATGTACTTCATAACTTAATGATTAAAAGAGGTGCCAATCAGTCGTCAGTGGTATTTAATCTTTCCATGATTGAATTTAGCTATTTCGATGAAGTTCAAGGTCAGCTCTATAAGTTTTTAACCGAAGGTGGCAAGCAGATGCCTCCTTTGATTACAAAAGACATGGAGTGCTTTGAAAGAGCTGATAAGTTATTAGCTTTTATCATTGAAAATGCTAATAAGACTAGCGGTGCAATTAGACTGCGTATCAAGGCTCATTTGATAGAACTCTTAGCTATCATGTATGAGAATGGTATCTTTTTATCTGAATCATTATCTAAGAATGATGAATTTGAGCATAAACAGCAAAAGATTAAAGATCTTTTAACCTTTATCAATGAGCACTATGCAGAAAAGATCACCATGAATGATGCTGCTAATTACTTAAAGGTTTCAAGACAGTATTTTTGCAGATACTTCAAAAAGAGTACAGGTATGAGCTTCGTTGATTTTATCAATGATTTAAGGTTGCGCAGAGCAAGTCAGGAGATTGTTTTAACCTCTAAATCAATTACTGATATAGCTTTAGATCATGGCTTTGATAACATTGGCTATTTCTTTAAGCTCTTTAAGTTAAAGTTCGGTCAGACCCCTTTGAGCTACCGTAAGAATAAAGGTGGACAGGATTTTGAAGAGGAAGACGATACCTACTAATAGGAAAGTAGCTCTTTAATATAAAAAACGTAATTAATAAGCGCAATTGCCAGAAAAATTTTGCAATTGCGCCTGATATTTTAAACTAACGTTTTGAAGCTTCCATATACAGCATTTCAAGCGCTAAGGTAGCAGCAGCTAATGCTGTGATCTCACTATGATCATAGGCAGGAGACACTTCTACAAGATCATAACCTACGATCTCAAGATCTTTAATTCCTCTTAAAATCTTTAAGATCTTATCAGGAGACAAGCCTCCAATTACAGGTGTTCCTGTGCCTGGAGCATAGGCAGGATCAAGACAATCAATATCAAATGTTAAATAACATTTATTGGAACCTATTCTTGCCTTAATCGCAGCAACAATCTCATCAACACTCATGTCGTTAGCTTTTGCTGCATCTAACACAAAAAAGCCATCATCTTCGCTATATTCTGTGCGAATACCAATCTGCACTGACTTTGAAGGATCGATTAAACCTTCATTTGGAGCATGATAGAACATAGTGCCATGGTCAAAGGCAGAGCCATTTGAATAAGTATCGGAATGAGCATCAAAGTGGATTAGAGAGAGCTTTCCATAATTATTAGCATGAGCGCGTAAAAGTGGCAGTGTGATGAAATGATCTCCACCTAGAGTAAGTAGTTTTTTACCTTTTTTGATGAGAGCATCAGCATGTGCTGATAGCTTTGTGCACATATCCTGATTATCACCAAATGAATATACAAGATCGCCACAGTCAGCAACTTTAAGTTTGTCATTTAGTGCAAAAGTCCAAGGATAGCGTTTATCTTCCCAAGCTAATTGAGTTGAAATTTGGCGAATTGCATTAGGACCAAAGCGTGTGCCTGATCTGCCAGAAGTTGCCATATCAAAAGGCACTCCAGTGATGATGACATCGGCTTCAGAGTTGTGAGGTTCGAAGTTTAAAGGAAATCTCAAAAATCCAAAGGCATTAGAGGTAAGTGAGATGTCATGGGCATGATATAGGGTTTCCATTATTCTTCCTCCAGATAGGTGTAGCCATAAAGGCCAGCTTTAAACTCTTCTATAAAAGCGCGTTGAGTCTTTTCATCAAGATTATTGTGATTTGAGATTACTTCTGCTGAAAATTCATGTAACAGTTTAGAAGGATCAAGTAAAACATATCGTAACATATCATCAACAGTGCTACCTTCATCTGAGAGCGCAACTGTAACTTTTCCTTCATTATCAATGGTTACGTCTAAAGCTTCGGTATTACCAAATAAATTGTGCATATTACCTAAGATCTCCTGATAGGCACCTACCATAAAGACACCGATTAAAGGTGGTTTATGTGGTTCGTATTCAGGGAAAGGCATTGTACTAGTAATGTCGTCATCATCAAGATATTGCTTTATCGCGCCATCAGAATCGCAGGTAATATCAAGAATTACAGCTCTTCTTGTAAGAGGTTTATCAAGATCTTCAATAGGCATTACAGGAAAGATCTGGTTAATGCCCCAAGCATCAGGTAATGACTGGAACAATGAGAAATTTAAGTAAATCTTATCGGCCATGCGCTCTTGCAACTCATCGATAATGGCGCGATGAGACTTATTAGCAGGATCAAGCAGAGACTGGATTTTATTGCAGATACATAAATAGATCTGCTCAGCTTTAGCTCTTTGAGTTAATGATACACAGCCTGCAGCATATCCTTCATGAACTTCCTGCAAGTCATACTGACTGTCATGTAACCATTCACGCAAGGATCTGCTGTTTTGATCCTTCTCAATTTCATCCCAGGTTTCAAAGAGTCTAAATAAGGCATCGCAAGAGCCTTCATCAGGTAGGGAAGGCTGATTAAACTCATTTCTTTCAATACCAATAGCATTTGCAATTAAAACTGCATGATAAACAGTCAATGCTCTGCCTGACTCGGTAATGATAGTAGGTTCTTCAAGTCCGTTGGCTCTGCATTCATCACCAATAGTCCAGATGATGTTGTTAGCATATTCCTTTAAAGAGTAATCCACAGAGCAGTCAGACTGTGACCTGGTGCCTTCATAATCAACTCCTAATCCACCACCTACATCAAAGTATTTGATATTAACGCCTAACTTTGAAAGCTCGGTGTAGAACTTAGCACTCTCTTTTACACCTTTGGTGATATCCCTGATGTTAGACATCTGAGAGCCTAAATGAAAGTGTAAGAGTTCTAACCAGTGTAGTTTATTGTCTGCCTTTAATGTCTCGACTAAAGTTAAAACCTGACTTGCATCAAGACCAAATTTAGAGCGTTCACCTCCGGATGATTGCCATTTCCCTGAGCCTTGTGAGGCAAGACGAGCTCTGACACCTAGCTTTGGAGTGACATTTAATCTTTGTGATTCCTCAAGCACTATCTTTAATTCAGACATCTTTTCGATGACCAAAAAGACAGTATGCCCCATCTTAAGACCATCTAAGGCCAGTCTTATGTATTCTCTATCTTTATAGCCATTACATACGATAATTGATCTAGTTCTGCCTGCATGTGCCAACACCGCCATAAGTTCAGCTTTAGAGCCTGCTTCTAAACCGATAGGTTCACTAGTGTTCGTTAGAGCATCTAAGACACGTTTGTGCTGGTTTACTTTAACAGGGTAGACTAAGAAGTAGTCTTTAGAGTAACCATACTCTTGACGAGCATCTTTAAAGGCTTTGTTAATATCATGAAGTCTGCTTTGCAGAATTTGCGGGAAACAGAACAGCGCGGGAAGTTTTTGACCTTTTTCTAATCTTTCATTTACAAGCTCTGAAAGATCGATTACCTGATTTACTGAAGTCTGTTCTGATTTTGTAGGATTTACTGTTACATGTCCTTTTTCATTTACTGAAAAATAACCATTTCCCCACCAGTCAATATTGTATGCGTTCACAAGATACACCTCTCATACAGCTGTTATTAGCAGCTTGTTTAATAAAAAAAACAGGTGCAGTTTAGTGATTTTTATGGGTAATGACAACCAATAATTTTAGCCTTAAGTAAAGTTAATTTTGAAGGAAAAAGAAAAAAGGCTTTAATAGGCTGATTCTGCTTTATGCAAGTAGTTTACAAAAAATCTTATTTTTAAGATGCACTAAAAATAAACAGAAAATGACGCAATAAAGACGAAAAAACCTCCCAAAAGGGAGGTTTTTTATGAAATCATAATTTGATTAGAAGTTCTCGTAGTTCTTGATGGTTACCTGTTTGCCATCTGCGCCAACAGGAGCAATCTCACCTAGAACCCAAGCCTTTTCGCCGGTTGCATTTAATACATCAACAGCTTTAGAAGCTTCTTCCTTTGATACAACAGCAATCATACCAACACCGCAGTTGAAGGTACGGAACATTTCGTAAGCATCAACGTTGCCGTTCTTTTGTAAGTACTTGAATACCTCAGGACGAGTCCATGAATCACCATCACAAGCTGCACAGGTACCTTCTGGTAAAACACGAGGAATGTTTTCCCAGAAACCGCCACCAGTGATGTGTGCAAGAGCATGAACATCAACTTCTTTGATTAACTTTAAGATCTGCTTTACGTAGATGCGGGTTGGAGCCAATAAAGCATCTGCTAATAAAGTACCGTCTGATAACTTATCCTCAAGAGGCTTTGCACCAACATTCTTTAGGATGTGACGAATTAAAGAATAGCCGTTTGAGTGAGGACCTGAAGAAGCGATACCGATTAGAGCATCACCTACTTTTACCTTTGATCCGTCGATGATCTTGTCCTCATCAACAACACCAACAGCAAAACCAGCTAAGTCGTAATCACCAACTTCGTACATACCAGGCATTTCAGCAGTCTCACCACCAACTAGAGCGCAACCTGCTAACTCACAGCCGTGAGCAATGCCGGTTACAACGGTAGTTGCTGTATCAACGTCTAACTTACCTGTGCCATAGTAGTCTAAGAATAAGAAAGGTTCTGCACCCTGAACTACGATATCATTAACACTCATTGCAACTAAGTCCTGACCTACTGTTGAGTGTTTATGAAGATCGATTGCTAAACGTAACTTGGTGCCAACACCATCAGTGCCTGTAACTAATACTGGGTTGGTGTAACCCTTAGGAATTCTGGTTAATGCGCCAAATCCACCTAGGCCACCGATAACTTCAGGACGTGTAGTTTTCTTTACAGGAGCCTTAATACGCTGAACTAATTCATCACCAGCGGTGATATCAACGCCAGCTTCTTTATAGGTTAAATTTGATGCCATGATGATCTCCAGACAATAAAAACAATTCTGTGCGCAATTTTACTAGAAACATGAGAGAATTTCATCACAAATATGAAAAATCGCAAGTCTTCAATGTGTTAAAATTGCACAAGTTGATTCGTAGGAGTAATTATGAAATTACAGGCTTTATTGGTAGCGATGCTGATGTCATCGCAAGCTATGGCTGTGCAGGTTTTTGAAAAACCTGTTTCAGATGGAATGGATAAGGCAATATTAAATTCATTCCGTGAGGCTACAGCATCTAGTGCAATTGATGATACAAGCAAGATTTCTCTTGATGAAATTAAGAGTGCTGTAAGTTCTCTTAGGATCAATAATGATAATTTTGAAATCTCATTTGATGAGGGCAAGTTAAAGAATCTTTTATCTTCACAGGGTATTGCCTCATGGAATGGATTATCAGATCCTGTTCTAGTTTGGTTAGCTGATGTAGAAGAAAGTGGAATCAACGTTATTAACGGTGATTCTGATAACGAATTTGCTGTTGCCCTAAATCAGGCTTCAAATAAGAATAACTACAATCTGATGTTCCCTGTTATGGACTTAGATGATGTAGAAAAAGTAAATGCCCAAACCATCTTATCTCATTCAGATAAGATTTTAGCCACAGCATCAAAGAGATATGATGCTAAATACTTTGTAGCTGGTGCCATTGAAAAGAACAATGGAGATAATACCTACACTGTAAAATGGAATGCCTATGATGACGAGGGCAAGAGCTTAGGTAACGGTCAGACTCAGGGTACTTTAGAGGAAACCTCAACCTCTATGTCACGCGATGTAGCAAAGGTTTTAATGCAGAACATCAGTTCTGACACAGCTACTGCTCAAAACACCAGTTCAGATGAAGTTGAGTCAATGACAACTACAGATCCTGATGGTGGCATTGTTCTAGGACCTGTAAAAGGTGGTGTAAGAGTAATGTTCACAGGTGTTGATAACGTATCTGATTATCCAAAGATCAATAAGATCTTAATCTCATACGGTTATGAGGCAGATATCTCTGTATTAGGCTACAATTCACAGGGCGTTATTTTCTTAATTCCAACCGGTTCATCTCCATCAATTCTTGATGGAACTTTAGCTCATGCAGGTGAATTTACAAAAGTTGGGGATTGGATTTACAAGTTCAATAAGAGTTCTGGAGTTGCATCAGCAGGTAACGGTGTAGGCACTGTTACAAGAACTACTACCAACAGGGTAACCTCAAATATGAATGGTTACGGTGGAGAGGCTTATACCAAAAAGACCGTAAAGAGAACCGTTGAAGTTACTACTAAGATAGAGCAACCGGCACAAGATGGAGCTCCTGTAATTAACCTTACAGATGATTCTGAGGGTACAGATGCTCTAGAAGATGGTGGCATTAACATTACTCAGTAAAAATACTTGGTAAAACATTTTTTGCAAGGATGACTGATGACAGAAGAAAAGGCAAAAGAACCTTATCAGCAGGCATTAGCTATAAAGATTAACGACAAGAACGACTTTGCTACATTTGAGCTAGGCTCAAATGTAGTTACAGTCGAGCTTTTGAAAAAAGCGGTGTTGAGTTTCAACAATGAGTTCTATTTTGTATGTGGACCTCATGGCTCAGGCAAAACACATCTTTTAGAAGCTTTATACCAATTAGACAGTTCCATTAAAGAGAACAGTTTCTTTTTGGATATGAATACTGCCAAGAATTTAGGATCTTTTGTCTTAGATATTAACTTACCTAAGCTTACTATCTTAGATAACGTTGATGTTATTGCAGGAGATGATGAGTTTGAGTTAGCTTTGTTTGCTCTTTTTAATCGTTGGTACGATAAAAGAGAGGGAACACTGATTGTTACAAGCTCAGAGTCATTTGATAAGATCCCTTTCAATAAGGTTGATCTCAATACCAGAATGTCATCAGGCATTGCTTTGAGCTTAGATTATCTAAGTGAAAAGGACTGCATCAGTGCTCTAAAAAAGCGAGCTGAGCAGAGAGGCTTAAACTTTCCTGATAAGACTATATCTTTCTTAGTTCGTCACTGTAACCATGACATGAGATCATTGGTGGCTCTTTTAGATAGATTAGAAAAAGCTCAATTAGAGCAGAACCGTGAACTTACCATTCCATTTGTAAAAATGGTCTTATCAATTGAGTAGTTATAAAAGTTATTTTTTGACTTAATCAACTCTCTTCAATACTATTCCAACAAAAAAGCCTGACAGTGTCAGGCTTTTTCATAGATTCAGAAACTAGTTTTGTTAGTTTTGATCTTTCGCTACTTCCATTTGAACTGCATCTTCTGTTGTGCTTCCATGCTTGCACAAGCCTGCAAAGATAGAACCGATGATGTTCTGTACCACACTAAAGATAGCGCCTACGACAGCAGCAAATGCGGTTAGATGCTGTAATGAAAGAATGATCCCTAAACCAGAGTTCTGAGTACCTACCTCAATAGCTAAAGTACGGCTATCCTGCTTGTTAAACTTACATAGTCTTGAAATGATGTAAGTTACAACAATACCTAAGATATTGTGCATGCAAACAATCACAAACAAGAGAATGCTTGATGAGCCAATCTTCTCAGCTGATAGTGCACAGACAATCGCAACAATTGCCATGATGGTAACTGATGAAATAAAAGGCATGAATACAAAGATCTTTTTTGCTACAGTATTTAACAGAGCGTTGATTAGAACACCGATAAATACAGGAGCTACCACCATCTTTAAGATATCTAGAACGATTGCCCAGAAGTTAATCTCAATACTGTTATGTGCAATTAAATAGAAAATTGCAGGAGTAACAATAGGTGAGAGCAGGGTAGTGCAAATTGTAATAGATACAGATAAAGCAACATTACCTTTAGCAAGATAAGTTAAGACGTTAGATGCAGTACCGCCAGGACAGCAACCTACTAATAACATACCAACAGCAAATTCAGGTTGAATATGAATTGCCTGAGTCAGGATAACTGCAATTAAAGGCATCATTACAAACTGCATCAGGATACCGAAAATTACAGTCTTTGGATTAGTTACAACATTAAAGAAGTCATGGAAGGATAAACCTAAGCCCATGCCAAACATCACGAAACCTAATAAATATGGAGTAATGGCTTTAAATGTTGTGAAAATTTCAGGATAGAAAACGCCTAGAATGCCTGCTAAAAGCACACCGACTGCCATGTAGTCGGTGATGAATTTTAAGATCTTCATTAAACTGTATGTCCAGCTTTCTCTTCAAAGTTTTTTACAATGTGGTTTTGCTTGTCGACTAAAACCACTTTAGGCTCAAGAGCTTTAGCTTCTTTCTCATCCATCTGAGCGTAAGCAATGATGATGACAATATCGCCCTCTAGAGCACAACGGGCAGCAGCACCGTTTAGGCAAATTACACCAGACCCCCTTTTACCTGGAATGGTGTAGGTCTCAAGTCTTGCGCCATTGTTGTTATTAACAATCTGAACTTTTTCGCCAGGCAGAATACCAGCAGCATCTAGTAGATCTTCATCAATAGTGATTGAACCTACATAGTTTAGGTTTGCCTCTGTTACTGTAGCACGGTGAATTTTGCCGTGCATCATGGTATAAATCATGACTACTCCAGAATAATATTGTCGATAAGACGAGTTTTACCAAATCTTACGGCTAAAGCTAATAGAGATGGAGCTTTAACTTCTTTATCTAATTCATACAGACCTGGCAGACCATAGCACTCAACGTACTCGATATCAGATAAAGGCTCTTTCTTGATGATATCGGTAACTAATGCCTTTAAAGAGTCAACATCTTTGTTGCCATCTTTAAATGACTTTAATGCTTCTTTTAGTGACTTAGATAAAACTACAGCAGCAGCTTTCTCTTGTGCGCTTAAGTAAGTATTTCTTGAGCTTCTTGCCAGACCAGAATCTTCACGGTTAATTGGAACTACTCTTAACTCTAAATCAAAGAATAGATCTTTTACCATTCTCTTAAGAACTTCAACCTGCTGAGCATCTTTCTGACCAAAGTAAGCTCTAGTAGGCCCTACGATATTGAATAGTTTTGATACAACCGTTGCAACTCCACGGAAGTGGATAGGTCTTGTTTTACCGCATAAAACCTTGGTGATATTGCCTGTAACCTCAACCCAGGTCATATCCTCACTTGGATACATTTCTTTAGGAGATGGAGCAAAAACAATGTTACCTCCTGCGTTTTCAACGACTTTTAAATCGCTATCTAATGTTCTAGGGTATGCATCAAAGTCCTCAGATGGACCAAACTGAGTTGGGTTTACAAAGACACTAACTACAGTGATGTCATTTTCTTTAGCACTTGTAGAAATTAAAGAGGCATGACCTTGATGTAATGCTCCCATTGTAGGTACAAGACCTACTGTTTTTCCCTGAGCTTTTAAAGGTTTGATGATTTCTCTTAATTCTTTTACAGAATGAACACACTGTACCATTTTTATCTCTCTTATTAACTTATCTAAGCTCTATACACAGCAGAGCCTTAGTTAAAACTGTGAGTAGTTTACTACAATAATCAAAAAAGTGACAAAAATCGCATTAAAAGCTTAATTTTTGCAAAGACGGAAGACTCTAAACAAGAGGCTTTAGATTGTTTAGCGTTGTTTTATTACCGAATGTGACATAGAGTCTTCACTAAAGGTAAAAGCTCAAATTCACGTGTACTATTTCTTTTCAAACTGACCGTCGAAATCTCTTAGATAGTTATAGTTCTTAAACTTTGCTCTTACAATTTCTCTGTCATTACCAGTACATACATGCAAAGCATCAGTTAAAAAGCCATTAGCTTGATTGTAGTTGCTACTCAAGACACTGTTCCAAGCTGCAGTTTGGAAACCGTTACATTTATCTTTCTTTTGAAAATAAGCTTTGACCAAAAGATCTGTTGCTAAAGCATGATTTGGATGTCTTCTTGTAAAAGCAGTTAAAACTTTAATTGCACCATCAGACTGCTTACCTTCTACATAAGCATTTGCAAGATTTAAAGCTATTGCTCCATCGTTTGGTTTTCTGTCATAGAGAGGCTTTAGTCTTGAAATTGCTGACTGATATCTGCCCTGAGCAATATCTATGTCGGTATATACATCAAGCACAAAATCGTTATTAGGAAGATTTAGTTTTGATAGGTATGATGCAGCCTCGTCAAATTTCTTATTCTCAAGAAAAATTAAAGCTAAAGCATAGTTTTTATAAACAGCGTTTACAGTTCTAGAGTTTAGAAGTCTTTCTTTTAAAGAATTAAGATCATACTTCATATAGCGTACATCCACACGGGCTTTTGCCATCATGAAGTTTGGATTTTTAGAATTCTGTCTTTTAGGCATGTTTTTAGCTAGATTATAAGTCTCAGCTACACGAATTTCAGATAAAGGGTGATCTACTAACATGCTAAAAGCTGGATTGATATTGCCTTGTTGAGCTAGGAGTTTTTTAAATAAATCACTCATAGCCATAGGGTTATAGCCTGCCCTTGCAAGTAATGCAAGACCTACTCTATCAGCCTCTGATTCATTATCACGGGTAAAGTTAATACCTGCCTGAGCTAAAAGACCGGTACTTGATGATAAGGCAGCCATGCCCACAGTAGGGTTAATTAGAGCAACAACAATTGAACCTATGATACTAGCAACACTCACAGGAGTTCTGTCTGTTTGAGCTTCAATAAGTCTGGCTATATGTCTTTGCGTTACGTGAGATATTTCATGGGCTAGAACAGAGGCAAATTCATCCTCATTGTCTGTATAGTGAAATAGACCTGCGTTTACCTGAACTTTACCTCCTAAAAAAGCTGAAGCATTCAAACTCTTATCTGAAGAGAGAAAAAACTCAAAAGGAAAATACACATTGCTTGCATTCATGATGAGTTTTGAACCTACAGTATCAATGTATTCATTCAAAACAGGATCAGCGGTCACAGCACCTGCACCGTTTGCTTTACGCATAAAAAACTCACCATAATTCTTTTCTGCCTGAACAGTCATACCGCGGATACCGGCAGGTCCCAGATCAGGAATTACGATGTTGTCCTGAGCGACGGCTAAAGACAGTGAGGCAGTGAAAACTGAAATGGTAAAAAGTACTTTCAGTCTGTTTAATTTAAATTTCCGCATAGCTCTTTCCTTTGTTTGTTTTATCTTATCGCATTAAGGAAAAATAATTTTATAAATATGTAAATATTCTACAAATTAAAAATTATACTTAGATTAGGCTGTAAATGTTGTTTTAAAAAATTGTCTGTGTCCTATGAAATGTCTTATAAAATCAAAAGTTGTTGCATCTGTAACTGTAGTGCTGACCGCTTTATTCTCCGGCTCAGTCTGTGCTGGTGATATTTTCTCATGTACTTTCGATGGAATACCTCTTTACGGAAAGGTAAAGGTTGTAAACTCCTTTCCTGATATCAAAGTAAAGGTTGTGTCCTCTTTTGAAGATCTGGATGTTCAGACGGTGAATGCCTTTGCAGATGATTGCGGAAAATGGCAGTTTGTCGATTCATTTGAGGACTTTAAGGTGCAGTTTGTAGATTCATTTCCTGATATTACTGTCAAATTTGTGCAGAGCTTTCCAGGACAGAGGTAGTGTTACACTTCATGCTGAACTTACAAGGAAAAGAGGAAAAGCTCAATCTGAATGTAATTTAGCAGTAATTTAGTATAAAAGGGGATTTGTAGATGATAAAAAAGATTTTAATTTGCTGTTCAGCCTTACTGCTGTTCCTGCTTTCAGCACAGAGCTGTTATGCAACTATTTACTGTGACAATTCAGGCAACTGTTCTGGCACAAATGAAAATGGTGAAAGTGTGCGTCTGTACAACAACGGACTTGGCAATATCTCAGGCTCAATAGGTGATGACAGAGTAAACCTGTACGACAATGGTCTTGGCAATATCTCAGGCTCAATTGGTGATAACAGAGCAAGTCTTTACAATAACGGACTTGGCAATATCTCAGGCTCAATAGGTGATGACAGAGTAAACCTGTACGACAATGGTCTTGGCAATATCTCAGGCTCAATTGGTGATAACAGAGCAAGTCTTTACAATAACGGACTTGGCAATATTTCAGGCTCAATAGGTGATGACAGAGTAAATCTGTACGATAACGGACTTGGCAATATTTCAGGCTCAATAGGTGATGACAGAGTAAATCTGTACGATAACGGACTTGGTAATACATCAGGCTCAGTAGGTGATGAAAGAGTCAGTATTTATAATAATGACTTCAACAGTTCATACTGAGATGTGCCTTTTAATGATCTGATAACACTGACAAAAGCCGTAAATCAGAAACGGCTTTTACGGTTCAGTCTTTTTTCTCTGAAGTCTCTGGCTCAGGCTGTGAATTATATATTTTATTCCTTGGAAAACAAAGATATATTGCATAGAAAAACCAAATACAGGGACAAAAATTAGACATAATAGCCATGGATTTTTACAACTGTTTTTTAATCGCTTTGCTGCACAGAAGTAGATAAAACTGCCTACAATTATCCATCGTATAGCTAAAATTACTTTGCCTACATCTAAATCTGTTATTGCGTTTTCTCTCTATAAGTTGTGCGCAACAATTACTATTAAAAGTACAATCGCAAAAAAACTAATAAAAACGAGTACAGTTGTATTCATCGCTTTCTCAGTTTCTATTTTTTCTTTTAAAGCTTGTGCTTGAGGATGACTAATACATTTATCTGTAAGTTGTACACTACATAATTGTTCAAATTCTTTTGTTAACTCATCTCTAAAAGACATTAAGCCAGCAATAATTTTTTCTGGTCTTAATTCTTGAGAATAAGTTAATCCGTCATAAAAGAATCTAAGCAGACTTTCAGATTTTGTGTTTGTAAATATATCAGATTCTTTATATTTGCTTTTTGCTGTATCCAACCATTGAGCAAAATCAGGATATTGGGACTTTATGAAGATTTCTAATGCTTTATTACCGTATTTTACTTCATTGTCGTTTTTAGCTGATTTGGCAAAATAGCTGCTTACAATAAAATAGAGTCCCCAGAATAAAAGAGACTTAAATAAATCTGTATCTGATGTGCAGCCTAATTTAATCTTTTCGCTTTCAATATATTCATCATTTAGATGATTGCTGTAAAACTTGTCAATTACAGCAAGTGTAAGCTGATATTCGTTATTGTCTTCATAAAATTTAATTTCTTTCATTAAAGACATAACGCTATCAAAATCTCTTTTTTGAGCTAACTTTTGTGAGGCAGGAATATCAGGATCCTTGTTTGAAGTTTCTGCTTCAATAAAATCCTCATGAGACTTATCCTTATAAGGAAGATTGTTTTCAAATGAAGGCATGCCTGAATCAAGGTATTGTTTAAATTCTTCTTCTGCCTTACTACTGATAGCTTTAGCCACTCCTTCCATAACCGCATTATTGAGTTTTAATGAGTTTTTTAGTGTCAAATATTTATCGAGCAGCCCCATGCCTGTTTTATCTCATACCTTTATTCTTTATTTATTGCTTTGACAATCTCTTGTGCACTTCTGTTAATTACAGATACATATACAGAATTGCCTGCTTATATAATCTCTCGTCAATTTTACCAACGGAAATTAAAGCTTAATAATATATTCTGCTTATCATCAGATGTGATTGTAATCCTTTGTTAAAATATGAACTGTCGGAGCCATTCCAAAATTTAAAGACAATAAAAAAAAGTCAGCACAGATAGATTCAGATTGAATATACTGAGACTATCTGATTATTACTTAAGAGATAATATGATTAAGCTGTTACATAACTGGTATTTACGCCACTTCTCTGCACCCGGAACCATAGAGTTTGCAATTGTTCTTGTATGCTCTTTTCTTACTGTCTATTACCTGATGTGGCTTGTAGGTCCACTGGTGGTAGCCCTGTGTATTGCCTACTGCCTTGACTGGCTGGTAAGACTTTTAAACCACAGATTCAGACTTTCAAGAATGTGTTCTTCAGTCATTACCATGACTCTGTTCGTTGGCGTGTCTGTCGGCATTCTGGTGTTTGTGGTACCTAAGGTGATGCAGCAGGGAAATCAGTTTTATTTAAATTTACAGAAGATTAGTACGGAAACTGTAAATTCAGATAACGGTGATGACTTTGATTCAAATATGGCTTCAAGAATCAGTGAATTTGTCGCTACCATGCCAGAGCCAATACCCTCAATGGTCACTGAAGATGAAATAAAGAACATGGTGGTAAGTGCCCGTTCTGTTGTAATTGCCAATACAACCAATATCATTAAAAATCAGGTAATGCCATCAGTTGTAAATACACTGTCATGGCTTATGTACATGGTGATTGTTCCGATTTTTGTTTTCCTAATGCTCGCTAACAAACCCCTGCTGCAAAAGCGTATCAGAACCTATATTCTTCCAAACAATCAGGCTCTGATCCATGAGTTTTGGCCACAGATTAATGCTCAGATTGAAGGTTATATCAGAGGTAAACTATTACATATAACCATCATAGCCATCGTAAACTCACTGGCCTTTATGGTTCTGGGACTAAATTATGCCCTTCTGCTCGGAGTCGGCGTTGGACTGTCGGTTGTGATCCCTTATGTGGGAGCGGTAATTATTACGGTACCGGTGCTACTTGTTTCAGTATTCCAGTTTGGAATGAGCACTTCTCTTGTCTGGGTATTTGCTGTTTATATCATTATTCAGATATTAGACAGTAACGTTCTGACACCACTGCTCTTTTCAAAGGCAATGAATTTGGATGCATTCTCAATTTTATCTGCAATTTTAATCTTTGGCGGTCTGTGGGGATTCTGGGGAGTATTCTTTTCAATTCCGCTAGCAACCTTCATCAGAACTCTGATTGTCAACTGGCCAAGTACAGATGAAAACGGCAACAGAATAGTGGATAAAACCAAAGAAGAGCAGGGCAGTTTACAGAAGTCTGAGTAATTACAGAAGACTGAGTAAATAAAAAAGCCTGCAGAAAT